>JAABUL010000190.1_pt1 | contig 128063 bp, 149 predicted proteins | sample 5559151 | NCBI WGS metagenome assembly JAABUL01 (sample SAMN10711876, study PRJNA513368) | rock metagenome | isolation source: Antarctica rocks | place: Antarctica: Victoria Land, Pudding Butte sud | reverse complement strand
TGTGTATACTATCTTATAGATAAACTCGATACGCCGTAGGGGTGATTACTGATTACTCCAGTCGTTTCGTTCACCACGGTTGCAACTATACCACCGTCTGAGCCGTGGTGAAATCCAGCGTTCGATCTGGTCTTTTAAAGGGATCTCCCAGGCTCATTAATTTGATGTCGAATGGAAATTCCGCAAATGATGTGAATTTGCATTGAGGATTCGAACTGTGGGTTTTGCTGATTGATGCCAAGACTCGTTGAAAACCGACCCACCAGAGCACTTGACTTCGGCACTACGCCGGGCTAGACAGGTTTTTTTTATGACTGCAGAGTATATCCACCGCCAGCTCCGAACTGCTCTGTGTTGAAAACAATAGGACCACACCCTCGAGTCATCTAGAGAGATCAAGCCAGCCGGACCATCCACCGACATTACTCACAGCCTGCCTTTACACGTGTGACTAACATGAGGACAACAGTATAAAACTTGCAACACGACCCCAAGTGAATCACGCTATTGATATACCAACAACATGCCGGCTCCTGCACCTCCTCGAAGGAGGTTGAAGGGCTTGAAGGATCCTACATCAAAACAAACTTCAAAGCCGGCCCCAGCCACGCCACCTCCAACCGCTGTTACGAAACCCAAATGCTGCGATGAGCCGAAGATCGAGCAGGACGACATCCATGGAGGACTTGTCTGCCGCACTTGCTTCGCCGAGATCAGCAGATCCGACATCGTCTCAGATGTCACTTTCCAGGAGGATTCGAGAGGTGCGGCTACTGTTCAAGGTGGCTACATCGGCGAACATGCTCGACACGCTGGCACGGGGGGCCAAGCAATGCAGCGTATCGGTGGAGGTGGCGAACGAAACACCGCCCAGGAAGTCGAGAGGAACGCTCGCAGGGCTCTTGAGAAATTTTGCCCAGCCCTCGGTATTCCGGAGACGACCAGAAATCAAGCTATCAACATCTACTCACTTGCGTCAAGGAGCAACTTCTCCGCCGGACGCCGTACCGATGAGGTAGCAGCTGCTAGTCTGTACGCTGCCTGCCGTCGCCAAAGGGACAACCAAGTCATGCTCATCGACATCTCCGAGCTCCTGCAGATGAACGTCTTCCGGCTGGGCGAGGTATACAAAGATATGTGCAAAGACATTCACCTCATCGAAGGTGGTGGCGTGGGCACGCAGTACTTGGTCGAGGTCGAGTCACTGGTCATGAAATATTGCAGGAAGCTTGAATTCGCCGACGCAACCCGACAGGTAGCTGAGGACGCTATCAAGATCGTCCGCAGAATGAAGCGCGACTGGATGGTTACAGGCCGTCACCCAGCTGGACTGTGCGGTGCCTGTATCATTCTTGCTGCTCGCATGAACAACTTCCGCCGCTCGACTCGAGAAGTTGTTTATGTTGCGAAGGTTGCAGACATCACGATCGCGAAGAGAGTTGCAGAGTTCAGACGACTGAAAGCCGCATCACTCACAGTGGAGCAGTTCCGAGAGTATGGTGTGCGCCTCAAAGATCAGGCAGACCCGCCAGTGTTGTACGAGACCGAACTGAAGAAGATGAAGTTCGAGAGCCTGAAGAGGAAGCGAGCAGAGTCGAGTATGGCGAGGAACACAGCCGAGCTCGCAGGCCTTGGTTCTCAGCAGCCGAGTAGGGAAGGTTCAACCGCATCTGCAGCAATGGTGATCGAGGACGATGATGAAGCAAGGCGCAAGAGACAGCGGACCGCCACCGGAGAGCCGGTCACACCTCCGCCCACACAGCAGGAGCCGCGACGAGACGCGGATGGCTTCCTCATCCCGGCACTACCTGCTGCGCGGACGCAGACGCCTGCAGGAGAGGATCAAGATCGAGAACAAACGGAGGAGCCAAGGCGCAGGCCAGGACGGCCTAAGAGAGCCCCACCACAACCTATCATCATTACAGAGGAGGAGCTTACAGAAGAAAACCAGCTCGAGCATGACATCAACGACAACTTGAACGACGAAGACATCATCAACTCACGTGACGACATCGAGAAGGCAAAAGCAGAGAAAAAAGCCAAAGCAGCGTTAGACAAGGCCGAGCAACTCGCCGTCCTACAAAAGCAGATTGCGGCCGGCGAAACCAAAGCTCGTCGTGCAGCCGCGGGCATCACTTGGGTCAACGAATACACAAGCGACGAGGAACTCACACCAGAGGACCTCGAGGCCGAGTTCGCCAACGACCCTGAAGTGCAAAATTGTTTGCTCAACGAGAACGAGCAGAGAGTAAAGGAGCAGATTTGGGTCCACCATAATGTTGACTGGCTTCGCATCCAACAGGAGAAGGCCATCGTTGAGTCGGTCGCAAAGGAGAATGGTAAGGAGCCACAGGGGAAGAGAAAGGGTGGCAAAGGCGGTGCCAAAAAGAAGAGGAGCAAGATGGGAGATGGCACTACCCTCGCCGAAGCCACCACGCCTATCGAAACGCCAGCCGATAGTATTCATGTCATGATGGACAAACGCAACGCCAACTACTCAAAGCTCATCGATTGGCACGTTTTGAACAACATCTTCGAAGCGAAGTCTTCTCGTGCTACGAGCACTTGTGGTAGCGCGACGCCGACGTCAAAAGGTGGCCAGAGTAATGTTGCCACTCCATCTTCCGCCAATGCTGCAGGAGCAATTCGGCGAACAGAGTCACTAAGTCCATCGCCCTCAGCTCTGTCGGATGTTGTTACAACGCAATATCCGAAGCCGGTGAACGCAGCTGCTGCCGATGCAGCGGCGGAGAACGCCAGCACAACATCGACACCTGCTCCGGAGTCTCCGATCCAGGCCCAGGCGGCAGCAGAGGAGGATGCGGAGATGGAGGACGACCCGGACGACTACTACCATTCTGAGGAAGAGAACCCTTACGCTGATCAGTCCGATCGGGAAAGCATTGGCGAGGACCCCGACTATGCACGCGCGGTTGACAACTACAGCGAAGTGGCCCTTGAAGGGTACATGGGGTACGATGACTTTGTGTAGCGGGTCCAGCGTGAAGTGCGAAGGTTTTTGGATTCCAGTGATACCCACGAGTTTGATTTTGTGTTAGCCAGAGTGGCTTTTGGGAAGCTAGATGCGTACATTGAGATATCGTCAACGCAGACATATCCACCAGTGCTTTAATATCCTTTTGCGTCCCTCTAATAAGGAGAGGAGTAAGCTACTCCTTCTTGTCGTAGTTGTCAACGTATCCTTCCGGTAACGTGCCCTGCTCTCGCATACGTTCGAGCTCCTTGTCGTAGTCGACGCCGCCGAAGATGATATTGAACCACTTGTCGAATGCATTCCTGCATAGAGGTCAGTGAAAGCACGCCAGTGGACAGAAGAGACAACTGACTTTGAGGGCTGTGGCACGAAGTTCGCAGTATAGTGCTCGATCTCCTCAACCTCGCCTTTGAGATCGATCTCGTGCGGCTTCTTCCACTTGGTCTTCTTGACAGCCTTCCAGGAGAAGAACAGAACTGGAAACAGGGCCACTGAGAAATAGGCGAAGATGAACTATTCCAACGGTCAGTAATGTTCACTGGCAATGCAGGTTTTGTGCATTGGTATGCTTACGCTAGCCGTATCCCAGTAACCGTCGAGGAACACTTGATAACCGCCGACCGCCGTCATGACCAAACATCCGATCATGGCAGTGTAAGCCGCATACGGCTGGAACCATCCTCGGTACGGAAGTGTCCGGCGGTCGATGCCTTGTGCTTTGAGAGCGTTGAACCAGCGGATATAGGTGAAGCACATGCATGCGAAGTTGATAAGCTGAGATGCCGTGATGATGGCAACAAACCATCCTAGCACAGTTGCAGTATTCTCCACTACCTGGAGGAAAGCGAGAAGGCTGATCAGAAGCACGAAGCAGACGGCGTAAATAGGGACGCCGTTACGGGTAGTGCGACTGAAGATCTTGGGCGCTTTGCCTTCCAGAGCCAGACCGAGCAGACAGCGGGACGAGCAGTAGAGATAGCTGATACCGGCGCTGAAGGCCGAGGTGAGGACTAAGGCGTTGACGATATCAGGCAGGACTTGGATCTTGAGTCGGATCATACCAATGACGTAGGGAGAAGCTGCAGCGCCGGGCTCGGCATTCGCGAAGGCGTCGATGAGAGTCGGGTCGTCGAATGGTACATTGATGCCGACTGCCAAACTCCCGAGAACGAAGAAAGCGGTGAGACGGTAGAACACAGCATTGTAGGCCTTTGGCATGATGACACGTGGGTTCTCAGCCTCGCCAGCAGCCTACTTGACGTTAGCAATGGACAGAGCAATGACCGGACTTCTGCATACCATAGAGACGTAGTCAGGTCCAGCGATCGTGAAACTGGCCTGGATAAGACATTGAAGGAACCCGAGGAAATAGCCCGTCTTATTGTCGTAGTATAACCAGTTCCAGGCGCCAGGGTCATTCCAGTATCTGAATCCATAGCGATCTCCAAGCGGATTGCCACCAAGCATAGTGATAAAAGTGTAGATGATCAGTCCGATGATGAGAAGCATCTTGCCAAGTGCGGCCCAGAACTCCGTCTCCCCGTACCACTTCACAGCAGTCACGTTGATGATCGCATATAAAACTATGATGATGGCAATGACCGCGCCCGTCGGGATGGCTGTGGTCCAGTAATGGAGAATCAAGTTGCATGCAGTGATCTCAAAGGGTACCATGATTGCTTCGAAGAGGAAGAAGGTCCAGCCAGCCGCGAAACCGAACGACTCGTCGACATATCTTCCAGCGAATCGAATGAACGGAGATGAGATGGGAAGATATGTAGCCATTTCTGCCATAGATATAGTGACTGCCAAGATGAAGAAACACCAGATGCTGAAGGCGATGAAGAGACTAGCAGGGCCGCCGTTCATAAGGCCACGTCCGATCTGAACATAGAGTGCTGTACCGATGGTACCTCCAATGCCGATGAGTTGAATGTGACGAGCCTTGAGTCCGCGGTGTGTGGTGTCCTTGAGTCCAGTCACTGTCGCTGACGCAGAGTTCCTACGTTCGTTGTCATTGTCGTAGCCGGGGGGTGACGAAGGTGACGTATCGCTGTCGTTCGTAGTCGTCCTTGCAAAAGGCGACTTGCCACCGCCGAAGAACTTCGAGGCCATCGTATCTGCTCAACGAGATGTCGCTGAATCCTGGACAAAATAGTAGTAGTGCAAGAGAAGACGACTTGAGATTTATTTTGCTTGGGAGAAGCACTGCGGTTTAAAAACCACGAGCTGGAGATAAGAGTACCTTTGCCACGAGGGCAGATGAGAAGCCTCATCGCTTGGAATATCTTGGACGACGACAAGAAAAAGTAAGATCACCTACTGGGGGGGGTCGAGGCGCCCTGTGAGACGCATGTAACGGCCATCCCGGGGGCCATACAGGCATCGTTTGGACCCGTCGCGATATAGCGTCTTGTTATGCAGACAGCTATCTTTCGGCCAAGCGTGGAATGCTCCGTACGAATCCCAGTATCGACATCGCTGGGTCGGAAACGAGACGCTGCTGAACAACCCGATGGGCCTTGATGTATATCAAATTTTCGCGTGTGCAATCCCTTCGATGACTGTGCATGTCGTCGTCCACAGTCGTTCTCGCGCGTCATCCTCGCTGATCTCAGACCTCACGCACTCCGGCCAAGACGAAAATATCGGCGTCTTCTTGGAAGTCTTGGTCGCGGGACACCACCCCCGCTCTCTGAAGGGCATCTCAGTGTGCTCGGCTATCAGACTGTCGCACGCGACCCTGTAGCCCGCCTAGCATCCTCAGGGTGATTCTCGGGCTCTACAATGTGATGGCTTGCGTGAACGTGTCGACGGTCTGGTATTTCACGTTGATGGTAGATGGAGTTATGAAGTGCGGTCGAGTAGGCCAAGGACTTATGCCAGATCAGGTTAAGCTCAAGACGTCTTAGACGAGCAGTACGACCGAAGGACGAGTCCGACGACAGCGACACGACACGAAAGTCTATCACGCCATCGATCTGGGTCCTCACTATGCTTCTTACGCTTTGCAAAGGCTGAATCGCCACGAGGTTACGCAAGAGCCCGAAAGGCCTACATCTCGTCAACATCACGTGCGTGCCATAGCCCTATGTTCGTCCGAACGCTGTGAAGCTGTGTGGAGTCAATCGAGGATTCCGGATTGCAGAGATGAGGTTGATGGTCTGGCGGTTGGCATATAACGGGCCAGCCAGTTCTATTGCTTGACTTCCAGCCTCTCGTCCACCATACGCTGAACCATCTTCTCCATCATAAAGCCTCCTTCCCAAGCGCTGCCTTCGAAGTACGCAGCTACGCTCTTCTCAACGTACTTGCCAACCATATCCACTTCCACGTTGACATCCTCGCCCTGCTTCTTCTTCGCCATCACGACCTTCTCTTGTGTGTATGCGATGAGCATGACTTCCCACCAGCCCTCTTCATCGTTGACGTTCGTGATGGTCAGAGACGCACCGTCCAGCGTGACATAGCCCTTCTTCACGATATACCGCAGTACGCTCTTATCTCTCGGCTGAAGACGGAACGTTATTGCATTCCCGTCTGGCCTCGTTTCCAGAATACTGGCAATCGTATCCACATGGCCTTGCACGAAGTGACCGCCCATCCGCGTCGTAGCACTCACAGCACGCTCAAGATTCACTCCACTGCCCTCCTTCAGGCTCCCCAGATTTGTCAAGCGGAGTGTCTCCGGCGACACGCCGACCTTGAATTCATCTTTACTGAACTCCGTGACTGTCAAGCAGGTTCCGTTTATACTGATGCTGTCTCCGAGGTGTGCATCATCCAGGATCTCAGCGCAGTCGGATATCGTCAATGATGCGCCGCCGCCGCCGCTGGCAGATTCATCATGCTGGTCGAGGCGAGTGACAGCTGACCGGCGTCAGCATGGCACTATAGACAAGCAGAAGACACGACGTACTGCCCACTGTCTCGACAATGCCTGTGAACATCGTCGGTCGTGATGTGTAGATGACAGTGGCACAAAGGCACACACATATGCCTAAGATCAAGGCATCACCTGAATCGGCGAACGGCGCCGATCCCCTAGTTCTACAACGCCGAATGTCGCCGAACCGAGGCGTTTGAGGAACCATTGACTACGCTGAACTTGTATAGGGTAAATATCATCAGAGAGTACTTTCCATGCCATCCATATTCTTGAGAAGTCGATATGTCTGTTGCTAGGCCATTAAGCCTGTTCAGCAGGCGGACTGGCTCGCGAAGCACGTCTTATGCCCTCACTGCCCAAAGACGATGGCTCGCAACACCTGTAGGAGCTGCAGAGGCCGCCACACTACCTTTGGCCGGCATTCGAGTTCTGGACATGACGAGGGTATTAGCAGGCGTATGTATTCCAAGCCGCTTGTCAAGTCTCTCAGATGCTAATGATACCCCAGCCATATTGTACACAGATTCTTGGTGATTTAGGGTACGGAAGATGAGCCCAGTACGACCACGTCCGGCCAGGTCTGGTGTCTTGAAGTCTTGTGGCTCACGTTCTACAGCGCCGAAGTGATCAAGATCGAGCACCCAACACGCGGAGACGACACTCGAGCATGGGGTCCACCGTATGCTACCTACAGCGAAAGCAGTGGGAAGAGCGGTCCCGGTGAAAGTGCCTATTTTCTTGCCGTAGGTCTTCGATACCCCACCCAATGATCACCGTTGAAGTATGTGTAGGTCAACCGCAACAAGAAGTCGTTGGGCCTGTCATTCCAACACCAATCAGGCGTGGATATCCTTCACAAGCTGGCCAAGGACTGCGATGTACTCGTCGAGAACTATCTTCCAGGAGCACTCAAGAAATATGGCATGGACTACGAAACCATTGCCAAAGTCAACCCAAAACTCATATACGCCAGCATCACTGGCTATGGCCAGTATGGACCAAACAGCAAGCGAGCAGGATACGATGTCATGGTGGAAGCCGAAATGGGCCTCATGCATATTACTGGACATCGGGATGGACCTCCTGCGAAGGTCGGAGTTGCGATAACAGATCTGACGACAGGCCTGTACACCAGCACTTCCGTAATGGCGGCACTGCTCAGTCGCGCCAAGTCGGGACGAGGCCAGCACATCGACGTCGCTCTCTCAGACTGTCAAGTGGCCAGTCTCGCAAATATCGCCAGCTCGTGTCTGATTAGTGGGAAGCCAGATACTGGTCGGTGGGGCACAGCTCATCCTTCGATTGTACCGTACAAAGGCTTTAAGACCAAGGACGGCGACATCATGCTTGGAGGCGGTAATGACCGTCTTTACGGCGTTATATGTGATCGTCTAGGAAAGCCCGAATGGGTCACAGACAGCAGGTTCAAGACCAACGCAGATCGAGTTGAGCATCGCGATGAGCTTGAAGGACTCATCGAGGAGATAACGCGTACCAAGACGACAGCAGAATGGCTCGAAGCACTGGAAGGCAGCGGCATGCCCTACTCGGCCATCAATGATGTTCAAAAGACACTCGAGCATCCGCATGGTAAGTTGAACGGCAAAGTCTATTGTAGACCGTATACTGACTCCGAACAGTCATAGCACGCAACATGATCACGGAAGTGGACCATCCGTCGTGTGGTCCGATGAAGCTTGTCAGCCCACCCGTGAAGTTCTCAGAGGCGAAACCCAGTATCAGAACTCCGCCACCTACACTGGGTCAGAACACGGACGAGATCCTGGCAGGCTTGGGGTTGGAAAGCACGGAGATCGAGAATCTTCGAAGTGAAGGTGTGGTGGCATAGACATCTTACCGTTCTTCGGACTGTCTATATTGGCAGACTGAAGCACCACTGCGCTACTCGGGCTGCAATGCAAGACACTGTATCCTTCATGGAAACTACCGCACATAAGTGACTCGGCAGTGGAAGAGGTGAAGGTGGGGTACACTTCTCATAACGACCCGAGACCGGAGGACTAAGGTACTGTACCTCTACCACTTCTAGTCAACCTCCCAGTCTTCATACCATTGCAATACCTCTTCTGTTTCAAAGTGGAATCGATTTCAGAATCAAGATCACACCATCGTAAGTATGACGACCACATCGGACAAGAACGATATCCTGCTAAAAGATGTTCCGTACAAGGTAAGGAAAGCTCTCGATCTTAGCAAATCGACCTGTACTTTGTTAAAGCTTGTGGCAGTTCAAAGCTTCAACGCCAGCGTTGCTCGACAACCGCTCGTTCATCGGGGGCGAGTGGGTCGGAGCGAGCGATCGAAGCATCTTCTCCGTCTACGGTACTGCTCAACTCTGCACAGAAGAAACCCAGTCGTTACTAACTTTGATGAAGATCCCGAAGACAACGCAAAGCTATGTGATGTCGCAGACCTCGGCCGCGAAGACGCGCGAAAGGCGTTGGAGGCCGCGCAGAAAGCTTTCGTCTCGTACAAGACCTGGACCAACCGAGAGCGACGTGGGCTCATCCGACGATGGGCAGATCAGATCAAGGAGAACAAGGAGGATTTAGCTGCTATCTGTACTATGGAGCTGGGCAAGCCGTTTACGGAGAGTCTAGGCACGGTGAAGTATGGAACTGATTTCCTTGACTGGTTCGAGGGCGACATCGAACGTCAGTATGGTGAGACGATTCCTGCGGCCAAGGGCAACAACCGTATCTTCACCATTCGGCAGCCGCAAGGAGTGGTCGCTGCTATAACGCCATGGAACAGTCCTGTAGCGATGGTAACCAGGAAGGTTGGGGCAGCCATTGCTGCCGGTAACACAGTCGTGCTCAAGCCAGCTCCGGAAACACCACTATGCGCTATTGCTTTGGCGAAGCTCTTCGACCGGTCTGGCGGACCGCCTGGTGTCCTGAATATTGTCACTTCGAGTGTCGAGAAGTCGCCAGAGATTGGCGAAGAGTTTACGCAGAACGAGATCGTTAAGCACTTGAGCTTTACTGGATCGACAGCTGTTGGGAGGCACTTGCACGCTGAGGCGGCTAGAAGGTTCATCAAGACTTCGATGGAGCTGGGTGGCAATGCACCATTTATTGTCTTCGGCGACGCTAAGCTTGATAGTGCCGCTGAAGGTGTGATTGCCTCGAAGTTCCGGTCTTCTGGACAGACTTGTGTTTGTGCAAACAGAATATTCGTGCACAGATCGATCGCCGACGAGTTTGCTAAGGTGCTCGAGGAGAAGATGAATTCGACGTTCACCTTTGGCTCGGTATGGGACAAAGATGTACGTTGTTGCTCAGTCTCAAGCACAATATATCTCATGCTCTGCTCACGTTGCTGCGGATTGAGGGGTCTTGCTAACGATCGTTGCATCTAGGTCAACTTCGGCCCCCTCTACTCGGAGAAAGCTTTCACCAAGATTAAAGCACAAATCGAGGACGCCGAAACGAAAGGCTGCAAGCTCATCAGCTCGAGTAAAGCTAACGGCAACTACGGTCCCAACTTCTATCCTCCCACCATAATCAAGAACGCTTCGGCCGACATGCGATTCATGCAAGAGGAGACGTTCGGTCCTCTCGCCTTTTTAGTTCCATTCGACACAGACGAGGAAGTCATCACTATGGCGAATAAGACGAACGCTGGACTGGCTTCGTACTTCTATACCGAGGATATCTCGCGACTATGGAAGGTAGCGGAAGCATTAGAGAGCGGTATGGTGGGTGTGCGATGTGGGCTGATCTCGGCTTGTGAGCAACCGTTTGGCGGTATCAAGGAGTCTGGGGTGGGTCGTGAGGGTGGCCGAGAGGCTCTTGACGAGTATACTGAGATCAAGAGTATCACGGTAGCCCTTTAATTTGATGACGTTGGTAGAGCGGCTTCTGAGTTTCGAGGCCGAAATTATGATATACGGGCTTAAACGTCTGTGCAATACATTCGTGTCTCGACAACGAAGACCCTGATCGTGGTCTAACTGGTGCTTTGATGTGTATGAACTGCCTGCCGAAGTCGGAGGTCCACAATAGAGGAGAGCAGCTCTACTACCTGACGGCCTCTGAACGATCTCGAACCGAGTAACATATCTTGATCGCAAACCTTGTACCATCACCAAAGGAAGAACATCGACTGAGACTCGCTCCCATAACAGATCTTGTGGGATCGACACAGCTAGCTGCTCATGAAACCGTGTTGGTCGTTGAACCGAAACAGATCACGAAACGCTTGTACAGTCCAACCTGAGTCGTATCAATCGTCTCGAACGTAGAGCAAGATGGGAAGACTGGATGGAAAGACGGCTATTGTGACCGGAGCAGGATCTGGTTTCGGAGAAGCAATCGCTCACGCCTTCGTCAAAGAAGGCGCCAACGTTCTGATTAGCGACATTGCGGTCGAGGGTGGTAAGCGGGTCGAATCCGAGATAGCATCCAAAGCATACCCGGGAGGTGGCTCTGGTATTTTTGTCGAACACAACGTAACCAAGCGAGAAGACTGGGAGAAAGCACTCGAATTGGCCAAGTCGAAGCTCGGAAAGCTCGATATCGTGGTTAATAATGCCGGAACAACTTACAAGAAGCAGCCATCGATGGGCGTGACAGAAGAAGACTTCGACCGGATAGTGAACGTCAATTGCAAGAGCATCTTCATGAGCGTGTCTGTTGTGATGCCTTACTTTGTTGAGCAGAAGAAGGGTGTTTATCTTAGCACATCTTCGGTTTCTGGTGCAAGGACAAGGCCGGGACAAGTGTTCTATGGCGGAACGAAAGGATTTCTCAATACTGTGAGTCGACCATCCTTTCCACCGTTGGACCTCGCTGACCTTTGCAGGTGACACAAGGTCTAGCAGCAGAATACGGCCCAGATGGCATTAGAGTCAACTCGATATGCCCTTTGAGGGGAGCAACCGGACTGCTAGAGATGTTTAGTGGCGTGGCAGATACGCCAGAGGAGAGGGAGAGGTTCGCTAAGTCGGTACCGTTGGGGAGGATGTCAGACCCGCAGGACATCGCGAATGCGGCGGTGTATCTTGCTAGTGACGAGGCGTCGTTCGTGACCGGTGTGAATCTGCCAATAGACGGTGGGAGGCTGGCTGTATAAGGCGAAAGACGGAGTCAACATGAAGTGCAGAATTATTTATCCCTCCGCACGCCTGCGAAGTTTCTGTTTCTCGTGGAGCTGAGCAGTCGATCTTGGTGGATTCATCTGTCTCATCGCCATGTCTCTGGACTTTGGGTCTAATTATGTTATATGATGCAGCCTTGACTGTCGCTGAATGCCAATTGTCGCTGCGTCGGGTCTTATTACTTGATGCCGGTACTCGTGGCCATAGCAGGAAGAGCATATCCTACCATAGATGGGAGGAGAGAGAAGAGAGTAAGGAGACGAAGCATAAAACGCCCAAAGAGGAAGCTGCGAGGCAACAAGCTCTGACTAGCGCCGCTTCGTCCCGTCGTACCCCTGCCGCGGTAACTGCGACTTCGTGTCGTTCGTCGAGACGAATTGAGATGTGCATTCGCAATGCTCTTCTTACCGGAAGGACTACCACAATATCATTGACAAGATTGCGTAACGATGGAGCAAGCGCCAGTCGATGCGAGCATTGCTAATGGTAACGATGTCGCACCGACGCCGAGCTCTCAAGCTCCACCATCAACCTCAGCCCTGTCGGATGCTCCAATGACTGACGAGCTGGAAGCTGCTGACGAGACGATTGTACTGGCAAAAGGCCCAACGAATGACAGTGTGACACCGCCAACATTCGCCGAACCGCAGTTCTCAGCCAACACCGAATCAATACTCAAGCGCATCAACGATACCGCTGCTAATGCCGCCGCTTCTGGGACACCGGGGTATGAAGCTGCGAAGGAGCAGATCATGAAGGACATGGCCACTTCGGATAAGTTCCCAACGCCAACTCCGCCGCGAGAGACGCCGGTGCCAAAGCGAGGAGGTCGTGGTGGGAAGCGAGCTAGCTTAACTGGCAATGGAGATACGATTATGGTCAAGACGGAGGGTGATGGGTCGCAAACGAAACCTGCTTCCACGGGACGAGGGAGAGGGAGAGGCGGTGGTAGACCGAGAGGTAGAGGACGGGGAGGCGGAAGGGGAGGCAAGCGTAAGCGGGAGGATGGCGAGGATGGCGATTCGGAGGACAGCGAGGTCTACTCGCCAGCAGTCACCATGACGAAGTCCGGCCGATCTATACAGAAGCCAACTTCTTTTGTCCCACCTCCACCATCACCGACATCTACAAACAAGCGCAAGCGGCCTTACCGAAGGAACCCGGAGTCAGCTGTGTGCAAGGTGTGTCTGCGAGGCACAAGTCCGGCGAGCAACATGATCGTGTTCTGCGATGGCTGCAATACGCCCTATCATCGCTTCTGTCACCATCCGCCTATAGATCAGGCGGTTATAGACGAGGTGGATAAGGAGTGGTATTGCAAGCAGTGCGAGAAGGAGCGTGTCGTGCCGGTGCCTGAATCTGAGATCTCCAGCTATATCAGCGCGCCTGGTGCGCCGCTTGAGCAGGTGAGTGTTCCTTTACCTAGGAAGAGATGTCAGCTAATGTCATGACAGAGGCAAAGATACTTCGCGAGCTTACCGCCTGGTCTACTTGTCACACTACTCACGAAAGCAACAACCTTGAAACCCGACCTGCCACTGTTTGCACCTGATTTCCAAGCTCGCGCAAACGCAAGCGCGAATACATCATCTGCGACTGCGCCGACAGCGACTCCCACGAACGGCCACGGGCACCCATCACTATCTTACCAGAGCTCAAGCATGAGCACGTCTCGTCCACTGGCCAGCGCCCCCCCTCAAGCAAGCTTCCAGCAAGCAACAGTTCCACCAATGTACCAAAATACGTTCATGAGCGCACCACCGAACGACTTCGTTCCTGAAGGACATCCGCCCACCTATCCACGACCGGGTTATGGCTTGATGAGGACCTTGCCGACCGAACAAGAAGACCCGCAATGGCTGGTGGAGGACGACGATCAATATGGAGCGTTCAGTCACTTTTACCAGGCCCAGGCTGGTGCTGGGGCGCCTAATCCCGGGTTGAACGGTGGGATGGGGAGCATGCAGTGAGGAACGTGGACGATGATCACGATTCACGAGCAGATTGCCACGTGGTTTGCTTATGGCTTGTGGAAGAAAGTAGCTTGTGGACACTATGACTTAGCACAGCGCTAGGAGTAGGTGAGTGAATATTGCTGAAAGCTTGCGTGCATCGTGAGCATGCTGCCTGCCATACCATTGACCCAGAGACCAACGTTCTTATCCCACTGCCATTGTCTGCCGAGCTAAGGCCACTATGGCCGATGTTGACTCACCGACAAGCTTGTCCGTCTCCTGCGGGACTACGCCTCACGGATGGCGAAGCGAGGAAGTTGGGAAGGAACATCTACGCAGCGTTCCACTTGGACATGAGCGATCAACATTTCGTCAGGACGACGCTTGGGGGTATCGACCCTAGGCCGCATCGAATGCTTGAGCGCCTTCAATTGGAAGAGAAGTTCAGGCGCGTCCTTCAACGACCGTGTTACTGGTGGTACCCGAAGACGAACAAGGAGAGGCTCGTTGAGGGTCTGATCGTGGAGACGGAGGAGTGCGTTAAGGAGTACAACCAGAGTTTTCGGGGTCGTCCTAGCTAGTGGTTTGGCGTTGCTGGGTTGCGAGACGACGTTGCAGAGACGGCCGTACATCTTGGGCGGAGATGGAGTACGCCAGATAATAGGATGAAGTGAGGTGAACTGAAGTGCAGAGGTGACGTTGGACATATGAAATTCTTCGCCTGCGTGCTAGTATGGCGCTAGGAACAGGTCAGCAGACCAAAGGCTTGCTCCGCCGGTTATTCCTCCAACCTTCGTCTTCGCACGCTCTCGTTGACAGGAATGAACGCGAAGAGACACAACATGGCCGACCGCAAAGAGATCGCAGAGATCCAGACGGAGAACATTAGTCCTCAAGATGCAGTTGATATCCCCTTGATTATTGGCCAGCCTCCTCAGGTCAAGCCGTCACCGTCCACAAATACGCATGTGTCGAAGCACTTCGCATGCACAGTACTGCAATCCTGCTGTCGGATCTCGACCGGTCACATGGTAAGCACGACCCATACGGAGAGGGTCGTCGCTTAGTCGCCGCCTACCTGTTCGACAATGCTCGGGCTTTCAACCTCGTGTCCCAGCGCCTGGTGGGAAGTGTGTCAGAGCCGTACCACCTTCTCGTCGATAGCGGCCACATACCAGCTCACGTTCTATGTAAGTAAATTTATGCCGCTCGGAAAAGCTCAAGCCCAAAGCTGACGTGAAGACAAGACTGTCTTGAACTGAAGAGGTCAGCCGTACGACGTAAAGTCAGTTTCGACCTGATGCGTCTAGGAAATCCAGTCGTCCCGGGTTACCTGAAGGAGGAGTACGGTGAGGCGTATGTGAGGCCTCTAAAAAGAGCGTTCGGCATTCGTTTCTGGCCGCCAGAGCTTGCGTCGCCCGGTCTCCTCCCACGGGACTGCGTCCCTATCATCCAGAACCTCAAGACAATGGCGTCAACGCGGCTTTCGACTTGCCAAAGCACTGATTTTGTGCGGTTTGCGAAGGAGCTGGAGGATATGTGTGGTGGTCTTTGCTTAGAATGCGTCAAGGAGCACTCGGCGGATGTGTGGGACACGTATGACATGTGTGAAAAAGATGAACACTGATACTGGGGCAAGTCGGAGTGGGAAAGCGAGAAACTGATGGCCGGGGCGAGAGTTTACGGGGTGTGCTTATGCTCAACCTACGAGCATCTCCATCTAACGGAAGGATGCCAAGTCCGATATCACGTCTACTGGGAGACAAGGTGAGAGACATGGTGGCGTAGCTTCTGTCTCAGTCACATGGAAAGTGAATGTTCGAGACGGAAGACAATGACGTCGAACTTGATGCAGATTCACTTGTTAGCGTTGCGCTATAATCAGGTGAGCAAACAACGGTGAAAGTCCTCATCTCCCTGTGTCTTCCGCCCTTCACCATCTCTCCTGTGCCACATCATCCTCTGCACCTGCGAAAACCTCGCCAACATCCTCAACATGGCGGAAAACAAGGAGATATCAACGGAGCTCATCTCCCCATCTCCAGACGTCGTCCTGGTCGTCGGCACGCCACCAAAGATCAATCTCATGGTCTCATCCGCAACACTCAGCAACTCATCCGTGGTATTCGCCGCCATGCTCGGTCCCAAGTTTCGAGAAGGCCAGGATATCTCCACCGCACACCCAAAGGAAGTCACCCTCCCGGACGATGAGCCGGAAACGATGTCGGACATCTGCTACCTGCTACACGGCAAGAGTGTCCAGAAGTTCTTAACAGCCACTGAGACCGCACAAGTTTTGGACTTTGCAGTCGCCGTCGATAAGTACGGGTGCGTCGATGCACTGCGCATGCAATCACACGCAGTTCTTCTTGCGAACCTCGAGTTCTACCCTGACAATGAGCTCTTGACGAACGGGCAACGCATGGTAGCCGCCTATCTTCTGCAAGATTCACGTGCTTTCTACCTATCGACAAAGAATCTGCTCGTTGGTACCACGAAACCGTATCACACTCTGCTCGAAAAGGAGTGGAGCTGTCATATTCCCACACTGGTACTCTGTAAGTGAACCGAAAACGAAGTGGTCGCAGAGTGCCTTAAATGAGCATTGCGCTGACGCCGACTTCGAGAAGATGTAGTCCGCTTCTATTGGGAGACATAGCTAATGGTCATTGCCAGATGCTCTTGAAGTGAGGCGCAGCACCGCCCAACGCGAGCTCGTCTTTTCTCCAACGTCTGGTACCGCCCCGTACGACCACAATTCGAACCATTACGGGAAATGCGTGTATCAACTGCGCGACGGGCTTGGAACGGCCAGCTGGCCTCCCAAGCTGGAAGATCACAACATCGCCTCGTTCACCTCTCGTCTCAGGCAGATGCCCACCATCGGTAGCCCGGACGGAACGATGATGTACGCTGGAGATCTCCGGCTTCTTGCAGACAAGGTGGAGACAATGTGTGGTGGAATTTGTATGGCGTGCATCAGGGAGCGGAAGGCGGATATCCTCAGCAAATATACTGATGCAGCGCATGCCTATCCATGATGGCGTTCGTGACGTGGCGGAGGAGAGCGCGAAACAGACACATCAGCACAAACTGCAGAGAACGGCGAATGCTACGGGAGACGATGTGTAGCGAGACGAAAGACTATTGAACGATGTGAATCGATCGCAAGGAGCAGAGATGTTTGTCAAAAGGCTATGAAGTGGACATGATTTTGAGAGTTGATCTCAAGCTTAGTGAACTTTCATGAGTGTGGAAGTATGACAGTTTGCACTCGTCAGAGTAATGGACCACATCTTTGAGCGTAGATTGTCGAATGTGCTCGCTCCTCGCTTCAGCACTCTTCTCCTAACGGACATGACGTAAAGAAGCATGTGATTGCTGCTTGGCTGGGCCCTAGAAGTTTCCATTGGGAGTATCAATATCTTCCAGACCGAGGGTCCTTCTCAGCAACACCAATGTATACCGCCGCCGCCACGGGAAGCTCATACGCACAGTATGACGGAAGCCGAAGAGATCCGTACAGAGCATATTTGCGCCGCTCCGGATGTGGTTCTTCTCATAGGCGAGCCAGCAGAAGCCAGTAAGTCGTACTGAGTCTCCTAGACGTTCTCAAACAAGATGAGGCCCTGTTGGACGTGGCCACACTGTCATACTGATGGGAAGGCCGAGACACCCGCTGACGCTTCTATCCGGTACCATAGAACTCATGGTTTCGTCTTCAACCCTCATGGGCTCGTCCAGGGTGTTCACAGCATTACTCGGTCCCAACTTCCGCGAAGGTCAGGGTATAAACATCACTACACAGCCCAAGGAGATCAGCTTGCCGCATGACGACCCTGAGACCATGTCAGATATGTGCTACCTCCTGCACGGTACGCACATAGACAAGTTCCTCAAAGCAGTCGACACCCCCAGAGTCCTGCGCTTCGCTATTACCGTCGACAAGTACGGCTGCACCGAGGCGCTGTACGACCGCATGTGTACTCAGTGGATACTGCTTGCGAACCTCGATGCCTTCAACAGCACCGACATGATCACCAACGGGCAACAGATGTGCGCCGCCTACCTGCTAGATAATCCTCGCGCATTCTACCTTTCGACCGAACACTTGGTCTCCGAGTTCGCAAAACCATATCAGGAGTTACTTCGAGAGGAGTGGAGCTGCCATTTCCCAGCATCGATCCTCTGTAAGTGATAACGCTTGAACCCTTCAAGGTGCCGAATCTCGAGATTCGCCAGCGCTCAGGTGTAGCTGTCGAGTTAACTAGAGTACTAGATCACCTCGAAGCGAAACGGAGTGCTGCTCAGCGGAAGATCATCACCGAGTTTACGCCTGACAAGAAAAAGACGGCTGATTATGGCAAGTGCGCGCTTCACTTTCGCGATGCGTTCGGTTGGCGACATTGGCCACCAAACTTCGACGAAGACGAGCTTGCTTGTTTTACCGCGCAGCTTAGGAAGATGCAGACGATCGAGGACTACTACGGATGGCAGGGAGGCGGTGTTGGAGAGCTCTCGGTCGAGCTAGACACGATGTGCTGTGGGATCTGTTTGGTGTGTTTCAAGGAGGGCAAGGCAGGTCCGCTACTGAAGTGTAGAGACGTGGCTCACGCCTAACGACTGCAGTTCCGGAACGCAAACACCGCCAAGGTAAGAGTCGATGGGGTCAAAAACGCTGTCCCAGAGTTTGCGTGAAGGTGGGAGGCGCTAGACTGGTGCGAACTGGGGCTCAGCATGCCCTTCTTCCCCAATCTACCATGCACATGTGGCCTCGCACCAATAGTGTCGCGCACGATAGGTGGTCAAATACTTGCAGAACTTCGTGATCAGAGAATCCGCATTTCATCGTATGATCATTCGTCCAGCTGCCACGCATACTCCAACGCCTCCCGAGTCTTTGCAGTATTTCTCGCCGCAAACCACTTCCTCTCAAATCCATTCCCTCTGTCCACCCCATCCCACCTCCAGCCCGGCTTAGTCCCATACCGATTCGGCTCAAACGCACCCTGATACATCTTTCCACCACCCCTACCCTTCCCGCTCCCCCCACCACCCTTCTTACTCGTCACCATCTTAGCCATCGGATCATTCCACCTCTCCACATCCTTCATCTCATCATTCAGTTCAGCATCATCCGCATACCGCGCCACCCCCATAACCTTCGCATCCTCCAACCTCTGCTTCCGCTCCTCCTTCTCCCGCCTCTGCACATCGCCCTTCCGAGCCTCATCCTCCTCGACCTTCTTCCTTTCCTCCTCGTCAGCTTTCGCTCGCAGCTCCGCCCGCTTCATAGCCACATTGATGATCCTGCCCGAAGCGTCTCGATATATCGTCTCCTGCGCTTTACCCGTCGGGTCCAAGCCAGCGTCCTGCATAGCCTTCATCTCCGCCTTCTGTTTCCGCTTCAGCGCTTTGGTGACTTGCTCCGCGCTCTGTAATCCCGCCATAGCTCCAGACGCCATCATAGGCCCGTCCACCGCTTCCCCATCCTCGTCGACTACCGCAGGCGCATCGTCGTCTTCTTGCGCGCGAGCATTTGATTCCGCTTGTGCGCCAGCCAGAATCTCATCCGCGGCCGCTTGTTCTGCGTTCGAAGGTACTGCGGCGCCGACCTTAAGCCATTTTGATTTCTCTGCTGGTTTGTTTAGGCCGCTGGAGAGGGTGTTGCCGACCATGGTGGGTGCATCGTCGTCGTCGGCGTGCTCTCTTGCTTTGGTCCAGTCGTCGATATCGTCTTCGGCGATTGTGATGCCGTCTGCTTTGGCAGCGTCTTTCCGCTTGCGCTTTTTGGAGGGTCTGGAGTCGGCGGAGAGGTAGTTCTTTGCGAGGTAGTCGGCGAGCGCCATTTGTATACGCGGTATGGTCGGTTTAGCGATCTGAAGTTCAAGAAGTTGCATGTGAAGTCAAGTGGATGACTAAGCGGATTTTCCGCCGTTAACCTTGAACTTAACCTCAAATCTACCTCGTTCAACATCACACAACAATGTGACAAAACGACCGACATTATGCCTCGAACGGAGGAAGCCGCGATGTGGTACTCCGTGGTCTACAAGGCGATTCAACAGATACCGTACGGCAAAGTGACATCCTACGGACATATAGCGAATCTAGTTGGGTATCGTGAGTTGATTGGCATCACTGTCAAGCGTGACATTGGCTGATGAGATAACACAGCTGAGCGGCCAAGGTAGGAAGTAGTGTGGCGGGGCGTGTGCCTCCTGTAATGACAGTTTACAGACAAGTTGGCCTTTGCCTCAAGCATCTGCCTGACAGCTCTGATCAACCGGACTCCCGCTACAACGGCGATAACGTGCCATGGCAGCGGGTGATCAACTCGAAGGGTGTTATCAGCAATAGGTATGCTTGCCGCCTTCTAATACGTGTTTGGCGACAGCTGATGCTCGAGACTGTAGAGGAGCGGGAGGTGCTGCGAGACAGGAGACAGCGCTTGAAGCAGAAGGCGTGGAAGTCGGACGAGGCGCCCTTGGTGAGCGAACAGTGGACTTCGGGACTTACGGCTGGTTCCCAGATCGGCTACCAAGCGATAGTGACGACGAGGACGAGGACGAAGATGAGGAGTAACGAAGCTTTTTTTCAACATGAATCTCGCTGCCAGTATAATTGCGGCCACACGCAAGCTGAATGCACACCATCTGCCCTAAGACATTCGGCCCTCGCGCTCCTCCTCGACAAGGAACTCCTCAAGCGAAGTAGGCTTCCGGAACTGGTCCAGCAAAGTGACATCCGTGTTCTCCCATCCTCCCTTACTCGCAACCACCGCCGCAGCTTCACCCATATACTCAAAGTACCCAGCCCTTCCCTTCTCCTCTCGCAGCCTCGCCAGCTCAGCCTTAAGATCCTGCAAAGTACCCTTACGAGTAACCTTAACCGGAACCGAAAACACCTGCTCATACACACTCGCAAGCTCCTTGATAGTCGTCACCCCAGATCGGATCCTTAAGAAATCTCCCTCTCCAGCCTGCACGCCATCTCCATGGAGCAGAATATCAATCGTCCACTCAGCAACATCGTCCTGGCCACTCCATGGCCAATTGTTGGTATCGCCATCTCCGTAGTAAGAAAGTTCCGGCTGCTCACCACTCGCATCAAATGCTCCCGGCCCGTACTGCGTGTACAGGAGATTCGCAAACAACCCGCTAAAGATATTAATCGGCCGTGTGGAACTAGTCGTGGCAGCCTGATGCTCAAACACAATATGGTTATTATAGTGCTCGAACTCCCCATAGCTCAAATTACTCCAATCCCGGCTCCAAGTCGAAGCGACGAAGATCTTGATCTGGGCCCGCTCGGCGGCGCGTAGGAGGAGGAGCTGCGCGTCGAGATCCAAGACGGGGTGCGGTGTGTAGGCGGCGACGACCGCGTCGACTGAGGTTACGGCTTTCTCGAGAGCAGGGATGTCGTAGTAGGAGGTGCTTTCGACGAAAGATTCGAGGCGTGAGGCTAGGTACGTGGGGAGTTTGTCTGGGTTACGGCCAAGGCCGCGGACTGAGAGGCCTCGGGATAGAGCGACGTTGGCGAGACGTTGGCCGAGACTGCCTGTGATTCCGGTGATGAGGACGAGCATGGTGGAGTGGTGAATGTGGCGGGTGTGTTGGTTGTGTTGGATGTGATGGGTGTGTTGGTTTGTGGTAGTTGACATATGATGGAGAGAGACGAGTAGTGACTTACTGTAGGCGCTTCATATACGATCTCTTGTTCAGGCGTGGGAGTAGTTACTGCTTGCCATCATTATCAATCCAATGTCACATACTGCGGTTGATCAGCAGTATCTTGGTTCAAAGCTGTAGATGTTTTCATGCTGACGCATGAGTATGCATACAGTATGTTTTGTGCATCCTTCTACAATGAAGTCAAAGCACTGAGAGCTCCGGTTCCGAAGAGAACAGCATCTCATCCAAATTTTTATAAAAACGGCTGACCGATCCCAGAGCCGTGAGCCCAGAACGTTAGGGCTGAGGCCGGAGTTCCGAGCTCGAACTCGGAATGCCTGGCTTCGAGTTCACAAAAGTCGAATGCTGACGTGAACATGTTTGAAGCGTATAGAAATTTGTGGTATATCAAAAATGGTCTGCTCACCTCGGCGGGCTACTTTGTCACTTTGCGAGTTGTTCCTGCTTATTACCAGAGTCCGGTCATCTTACCAGACCATATAAACATGCTCAGCATCAATCACTCGTCGATTGTCGTACCCGCTGCCAAACGCGATGAACTCGTTGCGTTCCTCGTCTGCGCCTTCGGTCACCTTGGGATGACTACCAGTGGCCCCAATTTTTGGGTTCGGTCCCTGCCACAAAGCAGCGCTGATGAGGAACCACTGAGAGCGGCATTGAAAGCAACACACATAGTTTTCGCAGCGCAGAGTAATCCTCCCACCCCACTGTGTAGAGGCTGAGTATACTAAGATAGCTTGCAGGCAACGAAGACGTCGATCGGTTCCACGCCGCTGCAGTCAAGGCCGGCGGTGTGTCCGACGGTGCGCCAGGCCAGGGCTGAGGTCCCACTTCCACCCGCATTACTACGGTGCTTTTGTACGCGATCCAGTCTGCCATATCAGCTGGGAGGCCGTGTATCACAACAGTGCAGGGGCTTGAGGCCAAGGACCATTGGCATGGCGAAGAAAGAGGATAGACGGCACAGATTGAAACACTAGAGTGGGAGGATTGTGGGTAGGTGTAATCAATACGAACACTTACTCGCTCTCCTCTCCGTTCTCGATCACAGTGGGCCTCCGATCTTTACCGCCTATTGCCTGGTCAATGGAGTTGGGAGGCCTTTTAGTGGAATGTTGCAAACGGTTCAGCTGCTACGATACGGGATATTCAGCGGATTCTGTTCGTATTCCCCGCAGAAGCCGATGTCCTCCCAAGTCCGAAGTCAAGAAGTACAACAAAGTGGTGAAAAGGTAATAGTTCATTAGATGGAGTAGGAGAGCTGAAGTCCGGCACGGGTTCTGCAGGAGAAACTAGTCAGCACACGAGTCAGCAAAGATGCAGCGAGCAGATGCGGCTAGACTGGGATTATATCCAACGAAACTTAAACAGCTCATATGTATAAAGTATGTAGGCACTTAGACACTCTCTCTAGGGTTGTGGAAATTCTTATGGCGATGGCAAACGACACTCTGGGTTGCGAGCACTGTCCGAAGCGTTTTGCTCATAGTAGGTATTCGTGGAGGGTCCATCTCGTCCCAGTATGCTGATCAGCTATTGGCAAGAATCATCGCAGACCAGACATGCGAGACGATGTCTTCACAAGACGCAAGGCACCACCCGAAAGAAACCCTGCAATCGATGCGCAGTCGCGAAGACCAGGTACGATCTGGCAAGACCAAAGTGCGGCGCATGTCAAACCCGCGACACCACCTGCGACTTCGAGGGGCCAGACACGCCAGAGTCTTTAGTGACGGACGAGGTCTCCAGTGAGAAACACTCGACTCCGAACGGTCATCATGATTTCCGGAAACAGACCTGATTTTGAACCACCGAGGCTGTTGCTCTCTGACCAGCGTCGTCGAGAGCTCCTCGATGACAACTGGCGTTCGCCGAGATCTGTTGCTCAGACGTGGCACGTTATGCATTTTGTGGTCCGAGTGCTGAAATCATGGCCACGTAGCGCCACGTAAGATGGCGACACACCGTCTCACCCTTCTACCTCCCATGATCCACGAGCTACAACTCAAGGACGGCATACCAGCTCCGCTGGCAAACTGTTGCTCTCTTGTTGAGACGTGGGCCGAAGAAGGCAGCAGCAGCGGACTTATACAACTAAGCATGATCAACGAAGTGGAGAGGATGTCTTGCGAGGTGAGCGAGCTGTCTATGCGACCTCCATGAGCACATGTTAATGTTATATAGCATCGGTCGTATGACGACGCCACCCTTCTGAGTGCTGTGCAGTCGACAGTGCTTTTACTAATCATTCTCCTGTTTGCCGGTGGAGCACAACCAGCTCTGCCGGTCGATCAAGCTGTCCGGCTTCTCATTGTGATGAGGGAGATGAAACATCGACTCGCGGGTACTGGACTATTTCTCGAGCAGGAGATACGCCATCTGTCTCCAAAGTGGGCGGAATGGGCGATCGTATCAGCGAAGCGGAGGACCATTCTCGCGTTGCATCATATAGAGTGGGCGTGGTGTGTTCTAAACGGCTATCCTGAACTTATATGCCTTGAGCTTGGCCCACTTCCCACGCCTGCACCCAAGCATCTCTGGCAAGAGCAGAACGAACGGGTGTGGGACGCGTCCTATCAGAAGTGGCGGGCCCACTGGAAGGGTGGATACTACGCCATGGCTAAGTTGTTTCCCATACAGGCTGGCGCTGAACTCGATGTTAGGACTGAGTCTTGGCTTGCTGAGGCTGATGAGTATGGATTGATGATTATGGCAGAAGGTTAGTCAGATTGAGAATGCTTTCGTCCACAAGACTGACAGCCGAAGTGAGCGTCGTTGCTTTGGAACCAGAGGGTCTGGACCTGTGAGCCCGGAGCTCCGGTTAACCACCCGCCATTTTTTCAGCATACGCGAAGCAACATAAAGCTATCAAGCCCGTATCGATTCTGGTGATTTTGGAGTTCACATTCTCGTCACCAGCTCAGACCAAATACCACCGCCATCGACCTAGCAGCCTCTCCCTGTCGCGCTGTCCATCTCACCGCGATGGCCCAACTTCTGATATACGGAGCTACTGGCTACACGGGCCGCCTCATCAGTGATCAGGCGGAGAGCATGGGACTCGACTTTATTGTTGCTGGAAGATCATAGGACTCGGTGCTGGCGACATCCACTGCGCTGGGAGTTCCTTCCCGTGTATTCGATCTTGTCGATGAGGCTGTCATCGACGACAACTTGGTTGGAATCACCGTCCTTCTGAACTGCGCCGGCCCATTTCAACAGACAGCCAAACGATTGACCAACGCATGCATTCGCAATCGGGTTCACTACCTCGACACGTCGGCGGAGCTGATTAGCTACGACTATGCAGAGCAAAACGATACCGCCGCAAAGGCTGCAGGTGTAATGTTGATCCCTGGGTGTGGTGGCAGTACTGCTATGCTTGGGTGCCCCGCAGCGCGTATTTTGGACAGAATTGACGGGCCTGTGGTCAGCGTGGATCTTGCCTTGGACGTATCTGGTCCAATGTCTCGGGGATCGGCGATTACTGCATCACAGAACATCAAAGCAGAGACTCTGAAGAGGTACGATGGAGCTTTGACCAGCCGCAAGGCCACCGATACCGCGCTCTTCGACTTCGGTCAAGGGCCCGTGGACTGCTTTCCTGTTACGTTGCCCGACCTGGTTACTGTACACAAGTTTTTTGGCGTCCCGACCATCCGAACTTTTGCGCACGCATCAGGGACCGCCTTCCCGAGCGGAGACCTGGAAGCCTTACCTGCGGGTCCGACCGCTGAAGAGAGAGACGCCAGTCCGTACGACGCCGCAATATCCGTCACCACAGCCAGTGGAGACGTGCAGCGCGCGACGCTACATTCTGTCAACGGCTATACATATATCGCCATCGTATCCGCGGAAGCTGCAAGGCGTGTGTTAGCAGGGCAGGTGGTGCCAGGTTTCCAAATGTCTGCGATTCCCTTCGGATCAGATTTCGCAGACTCTGTTGCGGGAGATGTAGTGAGCTCAATAGCGTTCTCGTCACCTAGCTCAACTGCTAGGAGCACCTAGAATGTCAATACCACATTGAATCAATCAGAACGTCAATACCTAGTTGAACCGATTGTACCTTCATTCCCGATTCAATTCATCGTTCCCATGCTTGACAGTCTGAGGCTTTCGGTAATAGACGGGGTTTGGGTTGAGTTTCCACTCTACCACCAGCTGGCCAAGCGATCGACGTAATTGATGAGAACGAATGAGCCGGCACTCCGTAGAGACCAAGAGCTTGACATCGCGATCCTGACTGAACAAGCGCGTTGACTTTTCGACGGTATCGCCATTGACAACTACCATTGATTGATCATCGCCCCAAGCTCAGCACGGAGTTCCGAGTGTGGCCTTTGCAGCAAGCTACAGTATGGTGAACAACTAGTTATGCACCGCACCCATTACCGGGTCAACACGCAGTGTGGATCCGGTGAGTAAGCTGTCTACGACTTCGTCGAGTTCCTGGGGCTTGTGTACCCTATAAGTAGAACGGTACATCGTGAGTGTATGCCACAATCCAACAACAGAAACTCGATAACATCCACCAGATACCACAATGCCATCAACCACATCAAGCCCGCCGACAATGACGCACTCTACCATAAGCCCCGCTGTCCTGTATTGGGGCACGCCTGTTGTCCTCATAACGACTTTGAACCCAGACGGAACTTCAAACATTGGTCCGATGTCCTCAGCCTTCTGGATCGGAAACCGCTGTATACTCGGGCTTGGTACATCGTCACAAACCACCCAGAATCTCCTCCGCACTGGCGAGTGCGTGCTCAATCTCGCTTCCGACGATATGGCGGACGCCGTGAATGGTCTCTCGCATACCACTGGCACGAAGTCCGTTCCGGAATATAAACTCCAGCGAGGTTATCGTTACGTCAAAGACAAATGGGCCGCTGCGAGACTCACGCCTCAGAATTCGACAAAGGTGGCTCCGCTGCGGATACAGGACTGTCAGGTGCAGATGGAAGCAGCGTTTCGAGGGACCTACGAGATGCTTGGAGGCGCTGTACAGGTCATCGAGGTTGAAGTGCTGCAGACACACGTTGATGAAGCTCTTCGCTTGCCGGGCCACGCAAATCGAGTGGATCCGGACGCATGGCGGCCGATGATCATGAGCTTTCAGCATTTGTACGGGTTGAGGTCAGGTAAGGTGGCTCCGTCAACATTGGCCAAGATAGACGAGGAGCAGTACCGTATGTAGATTGCAAAGATTTGCTAGCCTCTTTGTAAGATGCTGGTAATCCAAAGTGTCTGGCAGCTTGCTTGGGTAGGTCACTTAGCTCTCCTGTCACACGTCAAGCTTCCAATTGCGAGGATTGCAAAGAGTTCCCTGGAAGACAGCTTAAATTAAAGAAACTAAGCGGAGTATGGACTTCCCATGCTCATCTCCTGAACTCCGGGCTTGCTGCTACGCTTCAAGGAGACGCTGAGAACGCTGGACACCAGATAAAACAAGAGTTGCGAGGCCTCGCCATGAACGAGCAGCGAGCACCACGATAACGCAGCGCTGAAGTTGGTACTCATAAGTCGTGAAGTCGTCGAGTCGTGAAGGCCTGCGTTATCAGCGACAAAGTCTAGTCCATTCCTCGACGAATTCCTTGGCGTCTACGTTGCGTCAATTACGTCAGCACTTATTTCGTTCAGGTGGCCACGAAACCAGCGTACCTTTATCCGTCGTGAACTGCAGAATATACATCCCCTCCCGACCCCGAGGCGGCTCATACCCGCTAAGAAACACATACGGCGGTGGTTTCAGAGCCGCTAAGCTCACCACACCCTTGCCCTCAAAGTGCGCCCAATCTGTGTCGCCTTTCTCCTCGTAACGGGTGACGAAGGCAGTCCAAAGTGGAACGTGCTCCATCGGGCCCCTGTGCGCCGAAGCTTCCAGCCGCACGACTCCCGATGCGCGATCCTGGTAGAGGCGTAAGGCGTGTATCATGCGCAGATCCTGGATCTTGCCGCCGTAACGTATCTCATCTTCACGGCGTTCCGGAGTCCCTTCAAGCTCGAATTCGTCGAGAAGCGCGTCGTGCTGGACAGGTCGGCTATCTTGGCGTTTCATTGCGACGAAAGTGCTGTAGAAGAGCACCATCCTCTCGTAATAGACGAAATTGAGCTGAGCCCAGAGCCGAAACTTCCCTTCGCGGCGCAAGCGGCATAGCTGGAGCGAGGAGCCTTTGCGGATCACTTTGAGGTTCGTGAGCAATGTGCAGCAGTGCCTTTGTCGGCCGTCGTTGTCCTTGCTCATGACCAAAATGCGGGCTCTGCCATCTGCTGGGCGCCAGTACAATCGCACCCATACTTGTTCATGGTCGAAGGAGCTGTATACCAACACATCAGCCTCGAACAGTTTGATCGCGGAGAGAAAGTTCTGACATACAGCTCCAGGGCTCGAATAAACCCATCTTGAACAAGGTCGTGAAGTGCATCCGGCTCGTGCTTTTCGTCACATATAGATTCTACGTTCCTGCGGAATGTCAGCAGAATTCGATATACCGCCCATCGGAACATACGGTTGATAGGAAAGGCTGAACGGATGGCTAGGGTTCTGTCCGTCAAACACGTTCTGCGCCCAGTGTGCTAGCGTGGTCTGGACAGGGATGAAGGCTGTATTGCTTGAATATGACGTCTGGCTTGAGTTCAAAGTCTGCGATGAGCTGGAGGTAAAGGTAGGCGAAGTTGGAGGAGGCGGATCTGGGACTGAAGGAGGTGGCATCGAACCTCTGCGAAATGGGTCTTGCCAGCCACCCAGTGGACTTGTTGGCGATATTGGAATCTCTGTCCGTGGCATGCGTGGTCTCGTGGGCCGCGGAGTACTAGCTGCTGGACAAGTATCAGCATCGTATAAGGCCAAGACTTTACCATGACACTCACCTGAAGCATCTATCGCTCGTCGCTGTGCTTGGCTGTCCAACAGCTCCTGTTGCTCCAGCAGTGACACCAGTTGTCGCCTTTGGAACCCTAGATCCCTGCTCCGGTACCCCAGCAGAACGGCCTCCTGTGCTTTGAGAAAGTCGTGATACCACTTGAGTCGTTCAAGCAGGCCTATCCCCTCATCCCGTTCCAATCGATCGCACAGGTCCTCCCACGCAAGCTGCAGCGGCTGGCCCTTGGACCTAGCGAACATATCGAAGGCTCCATCAAGTGACCGGCGTAGGGTAGATAATACCAACGCGAGATCATCTTCCACGCGATAAAGAGATGGATATACCGGGTCACTAATGCCTCTCAGCAGCGCACTAATGGCAAATAGCTGCGCGATAATAGCGGTGATTCTCGTCGCGCTTCGTGGCAAACCGTCGCGGAAGGTATGTAGTCCAGATGCGACGTCCTCAGCATCCAGGGCAAGGCTTATGAGTGTTCGTTCGGTAGCCATCTCGTCCGCAAGGTTAGACTGCCGCCGTGCAGCGATGCCTCCGTTTCATTGGGTGCGCAGAAGGCCAGCGTGGGAGTCGCACGCCTGAGGCATGGGGCCGGTCGGGTGCCTATCTGAACAAAACAGTTTCTTTTGGGAGGTGTGGAGAACTAGTCACACCGGTGCGCTTCGTCATGCGACTAGATTTTCTTCGATTCTGGCCCCTTGGACGCGTGCTACCTCCTACGTGGACGCGGCGGACTCCAGACGGTTCTGTGCAGCAATGGAAGCTTTTTTGGGCCAATGGCGGGGCCTGCAGCGTTCACCGGAGTGCTGTTAATGCACACTATAATTTTGCTCTTGGTCTTTTGCCCGTCTTTCGTCTTTCGAAGGAAATACTTCAAACGTACACGTACTCCGTCATGAAGCTAGGTAGGTCGCTATGGCAGGCGCCCAAGAAGGAGATACAATGATCGCCTAGCAGAAGCCAACGGCCAGACCAAGCTCCACGAGGAGATCGTGTGTGGAGACACCCTCGTCGAGCGCAATGAGGCACCTTGGAACGAAGAGGATACTGAGAATGTACTTATCGTAAGCATCGAGGAAGGTGGGCATTGCAGGGAGAAGATACAATGCTATCGCCTGGCAGGAGGCAACGGCCATAGTGGGCCACACAAACGATCGTGTGTGGAGACCACGAACGCAAAAAAGTGGCCCGCTGAGTGAACCACCTGCAAAGAAGTGAAGTCAGAGGGGAAGAGGAAGTAGAGGACAGTTCTAAAAGAAGGCAGCGACCAATATGCGAACCTCAGGCATCTCATCAACACAGCCTCAATCGCCCATGCACCGAACAACTGGGCCCGCTCGACTTGCGACCCGTACACTGCTTCAAGTAACGAAGAGCCAGTGTTCCTGCTTATGGGGTAAAGCGCAAGGAGTATGCTATCGGAAAGATTGGTGGCTTTCAGACACTCGAGGTCGAGAGCATCGACATTGTGATTGCACGCATAGCTAACCACTAACCCGTAAAGCAGGTCAGTCAAAAGGGTATCCAGCGCTCATGTCCTCAAGAAACGCCATCCGCGTCACTCTCATGATCTGGCTCGCGCCGGTGTCGTATCCCATATCCCATCGATCATGCAAAGAGAAGGATTACAAAAGCTCGTCGAAGGCAACAAGCAAGCCAAGAGCAGGATCCAACACCGTCATAATGCATGGGTAGAGCCCGAGCTCGTCATAACTCAGACAAACTCGTAGTCCTCATCCGCATCGGCCACACCGACGACCACCGCTTTGGCCTTGACCTTCTTGACCGGTGTCACCTCCCCATCGCTATCAACGACCTCGTACTCGTTCTTCACAAGCTTGACCGTCTCCTTCTCTTCGAAGCGGTCAATCGCTTTCGCGAGAGCTACGTTCAAGATCTGGCTGCCTTGGGTTGGGCCTTTGGCCGCATCGAAGGAGTATGTGATGCCAGCGTCTGCAGGTGGAGACGGGGTAACTTCCTGATCGGAGCTGGAGCTGGCGGAGTCGTCGGAGACCGCGGTGCCTTCGAGCATGTCGTGCTTGCGGGTTATGCGTGCACCGTGAGCGAGGGAGGCAACGGCACGATTGGTCTCGCGGCGCTTGAGGTTGTACTCGCTGGGAGGTTGTTAGCAAACATACTGGCATGGGCAGGGAAGCTGAAGCTCACGTCTCCGAAGGCCGGAACGGGCGAGGGTTGCCAGGGCCGCGTCCGACACGCTCGACAGCGCCTAGCTGCCACTTGTGCTTGCGTGCAGCGGCGCGCTTGGTGTCTTGAGCAGTGCTGCGGAGGTCGGAGGTGGAGTTGACCTGCTCAGAGGACATGTTGGCGGGTTGCTGGACGGGTTGATTGATGTTTCTTGGTTGTTTCGTCGTTCTCGGCGTGGATATGGACGCGGCAAGCGTGTGTAGAGTGCTGGTGGTTTGATGTCGAAGTGCTTTGTCTAGGTAAGCTCAGGTTGGGTGGACGTCTATTGATGGAGGGAACAAAGGATGATGACACAGAGGAGCGTGACTAGAGGCAGGAATGACCGTAGTGGTCAACAATGAGACAACGCTGGAGCAGCTGCGGTCAAATCGTGACTCCCAGCTGAGTCACTGCAACGGTCAATGAAGCTCCGGCCTCGGGTGTAAGACAAAGTGGCTGTGGCTCGTGTACCTTAGGCAGGTTCGGTGTCTGTGTTGAGAAGCTTCTGGATACCGTGACTGTGTTGCAGGTGGCAAGCGTAGGACAAAGGGAGCACATCACTTCGGTAAACAGCAGCTCTTTGTACCTGACAGCATGCTCTGGCCCGCGCGCGTATCCAAGCTCCAACCTTTGGTGAGGAGCTCGGCAACGTGTGAGAGATAAGAGGCCCTGGGGGCGTGATCATGGCGCCTGGCCGCAATCAAGGCGGCGGCGTCAACCTCCGACCGTCTTGCAGCGGCACAATCAGGAACGTGGGTGAATGACGGCTGATGGAGCTCTCCCCGGACTCGTCATTCCGCAGGAACTGGGCAGTGTGAGAGCACGGCGGAGTCGGCGCGGGATGCAAGGGGGTCTATTTTAGGCTGGACGCTAGGCGGGTGGTTCCGTTAATGCACGTGTTTGTTCGATCGTAACACCATCAGTAGTCGACGCGTCGTTGTCACCTGGGGCGGACGAGTACGATTGATGAATGAAGTGTACAGTCCGTACATTTGAGCCTCTGCTCTGCGTTTCATGGCTCAGCTCTTGCGGTCAAGCTACTCACTGCGGTGCCACCCTATCATCAGCTTGAGGCGACCTTTTATGCGAAGCTCTAATCTCCTTCTTGGACCACCATTCATTTCCAGTAAAGCCCGGGCGATGGCCACTGCTACGTCGCCGGATTTGCAGAGATTGGACCCTTCTGTCCTCATTGAAGAAGAAATCGTGCCGGGCTACAAGGCGGAGGACTACTACCCTGTTCATGTCGGAGAAATATTCAAGCAACGCTACAAGACGATAGGAAAGCTAGGCTATGGATCAGCATCCACTGTCTGGCTATGCCGGGACCTTGACAAGCAGAATGAGTTCAAGGCATTGAAGCTTTACATCAACCGTTCCAAAGTCCATCGTGAGCTCCCAATTTATGAGCACATCAACAGCTTACGGTCAGAGCATGAAGGGCGGAATCATGTACGAAAGCTGATCGAGGCCTTCGAGGTGCAAGGTCCTCACGGCCGTCATATCTGCCTCGTTCATGAGCCGATGGGCATGAGCCTTGATGAGGTGAGGGCAGAAAGACCGAATGGCGTCCTCTCAGCCGCCGCTATAAGGGAGCTGTTTCGTTACATAGTCCGCGGACTTTAGTTCTTGCATCAAGAAGCTCACGTAATCCATACAGGTCGGTCAGGCAAAGGGAGATCCGAATTCGGCTGTCGCTGACTCAGTCTAAGATCTCCAACCAAACAATTTGTTGCTGGGCATTCAGGACAATTCTGTCTTCACGGACCTGGAGCGCCAGGCGGCGGAGCACCCCTCGCCGTGTAAGAGAGCAGATAATCGCACGATCTACCCCTCGTGGCTGCTTCCGTTGAGACCCGGGTTACCCGCAATTAGTGATCTGAGCGAGGCGAGGTTTGGAGAATCAGATCACACCGACCACATTATGCCTGACCGCTACAGGGCGCCGGAAGTCATCTTAGGTATGCCTTGGAGCTATCCGGTCGACACCTGGAGTCTTGCGATGGTGGTAAGTGCATATCCCGATATCTGCTGCATACAACTTTGAAAGTCCGTCTACTATGGACACAGAGCTAAGATCAGGAAATAGATTTGGGACCTTTTCGAAGGTAAGCCGATGCTACCAGCACGGAATCCAGATGGCCAGTACTCAGAACGGTATCATCTTGCACAGTTGGTCGCCATCCTTGGCCCACCGCCTCTGGAATTCATACAGGCATCCGAGAGAAGCAAAAGATTTTGGGATTCCGACGGTAGAGGTCGGTGTGACCTTGATGACTCGTTCCATTGCTTATCTACGCGTAGGGAACTGGATCGCCGAAGTGCCGATCCCCAACATTAGCCTGGACACTGCGGAGACTCGACTCGACGGGAAAGAGAAGGACGAATTTCTAGCTTTCATGAGGAAGATGCTGCAGTGGAAACCTGAGGATAGGGGCAGCTGCCATGATATCTTCTAGGACGAGTGGCTATTGGCAGACTTGATCGAGGCGGGACTCGTTGCCTGACTGACAACTGCCCAACCGAATTCGCGGCGAATCCAGACGGTATTGAACAGAATTGTTGCAACTCAACACTCACGAGTTGCTGTAGCTCAGCGGTAAGCAAGCGCCGGGAGCATGCGAGCGTACGGCGCAGTGAACGAAGCAGACGCGCCAAGAAAGCCAACAGGAACTCCAGTTTCTGCGACGATCAAGCGAAACTATGTGGCAGGATTCCGGTCACGACCGCTGTTGGTCACGAGCGCTGTTGCCGCCCGTGGCAGGCATGAGATGTTTCAAAAGCGTCGCGCGCACCGGCATGATGGATATACATATAAAGAGTAAGCTGCATCTCCTCCATGCAACGTCACGATCACCAGCAATATCCGCCAATCTTTGCATTCGAATCTCCCTGAACCGACGACATTCCAACGACGTTATTTCACGTGGCAGGATGAGTTCTGCCACTTCCCGAGCCTTCGGCACTTCCGCCAAGCGAGCCCTGCAATTGGTTGGAGGGACCTGAACTAAGATAAGCTCCACAAATCCACCAAGGGCCCCAATGAGACGCTTGAGGTGGTCACCATTTCCATTCATACAGAGAAAGGCACCCGGCTCGCCTCCGGGCACGTACGAGAGGATGGCACGGTTACGACGCACGAAACTCGGGCTGGACGTAGTTGAGCGTGGTGCGGAAGATGACTGTCGGAATTGGATCGATTGAGTCGAGCAACAGCAGGGCGCGCGGCCGGTCACGTTCACCAAGTTCGATGCGGATGGCTGTGCTGTTCTCCTGCCATTTCATGCGGCATCGTTCATATGACCGAACACTGCTACCAATCTCGACGAGCTTGAAGATGGAGATAGTGCCGACTGACTTCATGAAGCTACGGAGAATGGACAAGTATTATCTACTTCCCAACTCTACCAGCGCTGGGTTCATTGAGTAGCAATGGGTCGTTCAGCTCCTCGCTCATCACCAAAGCTTCCAGCTTTCGGCGTAGCACCGTGGTCTCAGACCGAGGCAGTATACTGTAGATACGTCCGATAGGCCTCTCCGCCTCGCTCGTTCTCGGGCTCGGTCTTGTGCGAATCCTTCGAATTTAGAAAAGAAGTAGATTTTACTTCGGCGTTGATCTGCTTTGCGGGTTTTACGATGCGACAAAGCCGGATTTCCATTGGCTCGCTCGCCAGCGAAAGCGGTCCCGAAAAGACTCCGCCTCTGTCAACGTCGTTTGTTGCTCCAATTCTGTTCAGGCAGTGTCTACAGCTGCGTCGTCTTCGATACGGTAGGCTCCCTGTATATGTCGTATAATTGAACGTATAGATATAAGTAAGTGCTTGAGTTCCAGCATATCTACTCTCATCATCCAGCATTCAAGCAGCACATTCACACATCAGCACCATCAAACCAACCAACCACATCTCGTCAATCAACCAACTACATCTCTTCAACCTACTACACAATGGGTCTCATCAAAACCGGCATCAAAGTCGGCGCCGTCTATTTCGTCGCCAAAAAAGGCATGGAAGCCTACGAGAAAAGCAAGGCCGACAAGCAACACGAGCAATACTCTTCTCAACAACAACCTCGCGACCAACAACAGCCTCAGCAATACCCACACGCGCAACCTTCACAACAGTTCGAGGGACCTCCACGACAACTCGAAGGCACATTCCATCAGCACTGGTGCAATCGGCAGTGTGGCGGGAAATGTGTTTCGGCGGAGACGCTGAGGAGTATTGGGGTGGATGTGGCGCCGGCGCCGCAGTATGATGTTAAGGCGCCTGCTTACTAGCTGATCATTATGGCTGTGTAAGATATGAGATGAGGGTTTAGCTGGTGTTTGGAAGTTGGAGTGGAGTGGAATGGGTTTCTTGCTATAGTCATGAACGCGCACAAACAACAGTTGATCCTTCGAACCTTCTTGCCTCTCCACATCTATCAGATCCTGCTTGATGCTGCCACAGGCCCTAGAGTGCCGTGTGCAGAGCACCCGATGATGAGATACCTCCTCTCAGCCTAGGTGTCGCTGTTATCGTCGCGCACAGAGCCAGCAACCAGCTCCGACCCTTCTATCTCTCCCATTTGAACACACCCTGCTTGGCCCTGGAACAAGCCTTTGCATGCCACGTGTTGAGCGCTCCACGATGAGATGACTGCTCTCGACCTGAGTGACATAGTTCTCAATGCACTTAGTCGCTCACCACGCTCCCCACGCTCCACTCTCCACCTTCATCTTGGTCGTCGCCTCCAACTTCACCTCCACCTTCGGCTCCGTCTCTATCTTCTCTTTTAACTTCGCCTTCGTCTCCACCATTCTCGCCACTTTCCGCATTAGCCGCTGCAGCATTGCTCTTGCCATTCTTCTCGTGCTTATCCTCCTCAAATTGCTGGTCGATCCCCATCACTTCTTCTCGCTTCTTCATCTCGGCCAACATCTCGTACCCAGTAACATGGTCCGCTGCGTTCACGACCCCCGGTGTCGTCTCTCCTATACCGATGTGGTCGATTTCTTGATCGCCCCAGGAAGACCACATGGAGCGGGGACACTGCACGCGTTCTCGGCAGCCTTTGTCACACTGGAGGGCATGCGCCATGATGCCAGACTCCACATCTCCAACACATACGGTTCCGACGTTCGTTCCTAGGATAGGGAAACTTGGTGTGCTCACGATTACCTGTCTCTCGTTTTTCGCGCAGCCGTATATCATCCCGATGGTCGGTGGATGCATGAGAATCATGTGCCTAGGCATCGGAAGTCTTTCGCGCACAGCACTAGGGTTACTGTCATGGATCTGGTGGGTAATAGTATTGCTTTTGCCCTCACTCGCGGTGAGCCTGGTCAGGAACGGGTTGAAGACCGGACGATAGCGAAGCTTTCCCCACCAGCCCTCCAGATGCGCAAGGTGTGGCCTCCAAACGAAGTCTCCAACGGTCGTGCTCGGCTCGATGTAGGTAGGTGGTAGTATCAATCTCGCATGGGGTGCGATCCGAAGGTCGCAAGCTGGCTCCAGGAAGAGAGCGCGTCGAATGTTGGGCGACGTTTGTGCTACAGCACGCCAGTGGCGACAGACGATCTGCCTGAGCAGGAGATCCCGAAGCGGCAGGTGAAGAAGGATGTTCTCGACGAGCTCCCAACTGTACACGACCTGATTGCTGATCTCTGTGTTGGTCGTGTGCGGACGCGTTAGCGCTTGGGCGCTAGGTGTTTGTTCCACAGGCAAGCTTGACGGCAAGGTCAGCATAGGAAACAAATAGTTCTGACGACTGGCGGTACCTATTCCATGGTTTTGCAAGTCGAGATGGTGATGTATGTGCTTGTAGCTGTGGTTTCAAGGCTATGCAGCCAGGGCAGATGCAATGGTCGCCAGGGACCACAATGACCTGCGACGACTGCAAGATCGCGCTGGTGAAAATGATGGGTCAGATAAAATAAGCGAGCATGTGAAAACTCGCTAGGCGAATCGGAGGCCAGCTTTACGGCTACCGGCGAGCCCTTAGAGCTGTCCACAGGTTGAGTAGAGTGGTTTATTCTGTAGTCTATGAACGCTGATCGCACACAAGTTACAGTCCGCGATTGCAACCTCATGCGCCTCTCAGGTTCAATGAGACCTTCCATGCACTGTCGGCAGACCATGTGCGGATGCTGGATAGAGCTCGATGATGAGTCAAGATCAGTATAGCGAAGCATCGTCCATGCCTCATATACGAGCAGGATACTGGTCGTCGTCCTCACCCTCGTAGTAGTCATCCTCGTCCCACTCCATCCCCCCGTTGTCATTCTCGTCGCGCTCAGGGATAACTACTGTCACCGCACGCCTCTCCAGCTCCGCAAACATTTCGTGGCCGGTGATCACATCCACCACCCTCTCGTACGCCCATACATCTTGGTGGCTCTCCTCGAGAAACTCGATGTCCTTGTCGCCAGCATAGGGATATAATGCTTCTCGTCCCTCACCCTTTTCCCACCCTTCACACTTGATACCATGCCTCCGAATGGCATCTCCGAGATCTGCGGTGCGGACCACCCCCTTGCTTCCGCATTCTGTGGGACGAACTTCAGTACTGCTGTTGCAGTCTACACATTTCAACTCCACAACCATCGCGGGCGGGTGGAAGGGGAGCATCTTGTGGACGAGTGGATCTCGCGCTGCGGGATAATCGATGGTGTAGGTGTTGAAAGCGCCCTGCCAGGACTTGCGACCGTATTGGTGGAAGATGTGCTCGTCAAGGAATGGGTTGAGGAGCGGACGATGAGGCAGCATCACATTCCCGTATGGCTTCCAAAGGTGGAGGCTGAATGGATGGCGCGGGCGTGGGCGGCGGTACTCAAGAGACTTATACTCAAGAGAATCCTTATTCGGGTATCTAGACGCGAAGATCCTGACTTCCCCCAATGGCTCAAGCCACAAGGCACAGCGTATGCTGATCGAGTTATCGATGACCCCTTTGAAATGATTAGAGATCCAGTGAGCGCGCGCTAATTCGCGAAGTGGAAGGCGGAGGAGAATATCCTCCACGAGCTCGGTGATGTCGAAGAGTCTGTCGCGGGCTGGTCGATGGACGGTTTGCTGGACCGGGGTGGTTGGCGCACTGCTAGACAAATCTTAGTATAAGCAAACCAATTGTGCGGGCGAACGCGAACACTTACTCAATATTCTCATTCACTTTCGCAGCCATGCTTGCAACTATCAAGAGCACATCATCGCTGTTGTCGACTCGCAGAAACATTCTCTGAGCCTCTGTAGCCGCTCGGCGCTGGATGTCTTTTGTGAAAAGAAAACTCGATTTCAAAAGTTATGGAGGGAGTATTCATGAATCACCGCCGATCTGCAGGGTTTCACCATCTTCCCGGCCACGAGAGTCTAACGGGCGAATCAGGGGACCGCCTTCCGGATACCGGGGAGCCTCGAAGATCCCCAGGCTGACCAGCCTCATCTCGCCAGTTACGGTGTCTTCGTCGTACCAAGAGCGCTCTGCGGTCGTCGTACCAAGACCACCTCAAGACTCTTACTGCGCAGGGGACAGCCTAAGGAGGGCAAAAGTGTACGCAATCTCCAGTAGCACTCCAGCGCCAGCATACTCGCCCCAAGCCGATACGTCAGGTTACGAAAGGTTGTGGCCACAACAAGATCCCCCCGAAGAGATAGCAAGAGCATTGAACCATATACCGGCGGGTGAGGCAGCATAGCCGGCAGTCATGTTTGAGAGAACCATGTCAACCATCAAGATCAAGACCCCAGGACGTTTGGCAAAGTCTTGGACAAGCTGGACAGCAAGTCGCTTCTATATTGGTCGTGAAGACCGCAAGGACCAGTTTAAGATGTTGGAGAAGCAAACCAGACGAGGCCTGAGACCAGACGAATTCGCCGGGATCCTAGACGCGAGCAGTAGGGTGATGCTTGTCCACCAACCGTCAAGACGGTGAAGACGGCTTGGAGTACTTGGGAAAGTGTGTCGAGCCAGGTTTAAGATCAGAGCCGATAATCAGAGTCCCAGGCAAGTGCAAGAAGCGGCATTGGCACACCAACCGTTGCGATACCAAAGACCTGCTTGAACCACAGCAGAAGCATGTCGAATGGGATCGAAGACTGAACGGCTCCGCATAGTTCTTAGACAATCGCAAGGAACAATGCTGGTACATCGGTCGTCCGGACACCAATGATCTACTCGAAACGCCGGAGAAACGTCTCCAGCCAGGTCTGCGATCCAGTCGTGTTCTTAGGAATGCTAGGCAAGTGCCACTTGGAGAAGCTGGTATACTGGCCGTTCAGACAACAACGATGGACTCTGGTTTCGAATGACATCTCTGTTGATTGAGTTCCAATACTAGTGGAAAGCCAATGCGTATACCAGACATCCAATTGATTCTTGTTCTGGTCTGTCGCATCGACAGCCCGATAGTGACAGGTCTCCGATTGTATCTCCCGGTAATGAGCTCTTCGGCCTCCATCAGTGCACCTTGGGTGGTATGCATCTGAGCACTTCCAGATCAGCTGTGTATACACCCAAGGAGGTGGAACCCGAGTTCAGTGGAGTGAGGTCCAGACGAGATGATTGGACCGGAAGCGAGCCGCCAGATCATTACTCTTCCGAAAGAGGAAGGTACGATGAACGGCCAATGCGAAGTAGGTACTCTCACTCTCCAGCAGGTTACACGAGGTCCGGCCATGATTTCAGAACGGCTAGCACAGTCTACAACGCCTCCACATGCGCAACAGCCGGTAGGTCTCCCTCATCGCCCACCCCAAGGTGCTTGTTCAAACCCTTCCACTGCATCGGCCGCTTATGCCAGAAATGCACAAAGCTCTGCATCGCATTCTCGGTATGGAAGCCGATGATATAGACCTTCTGCAACGTTCGTCGCTTCAGTCCGTCGTCATTGCGATGTCCAATGTCCTGAGGCGTCTTGACAGCACCTCGGTCGAGTTCGTGCATCCGTTTAACGTCATCCGGTCGATTCGACAGCGGAGAGGGCGCTTCGAGCTGGAGATCGGGTCGCCACTCTGTCACTTTGGGTGCAGGGTCGTCGTTTCCGGACCAGCTCAGTCCGCGGTCTTGGCCGCTGAACATGAAGAGGTGGATGATGGATGAGCCGTGCAATTGTGGACCTTCGAGCGTTAAGCGGGCTTCGAATGGCATACGCTCTTCGCGACGGAGAAGGTGTGAGTACCCGCGATGCTTGACTATCGACTTCACCATCGGCGTCAACGGCGGCTTTAGCTGGTGAAGGTCGAGAGACGCGTTCGGCGGAGCGAGTGTGAAGGACTCGATGGCCTCGTTGGCATCTATACCTTTGACCATCTCGCCCGGTGGTGGCAAGATAGGCGAAAGCATGTTTCTCGGGGTGTGTTGGGCTACCAGTTGGAACACCCGAGTGGCATGACCTTGGTACGTGAACGCGCTGAGGGCGGACGAAAACAGGAGGTAGTGGTAGTTCTCGCGTTCGAGTGTCTTCCAGTTGCGGCCGGGTATGTGCTTCATGATGTCGCCCTGCTCCAGTCGCCACCCCTCCATGTGTCGACCTCGCGGGATCAGGCGTCGGAAGTCATCCTCCACGAGATTCTTGCTCGCGTTCCGCAGGACCAGAACGCTTACTTCAGGTCCGAAGGGCAGCTCTTCATTTGCCACCTCGCGAAACCGATCTTTGGCTTTGGGAGAGAGATAGTAATTCTCGCTGCGGTCTCGTCGGCTGGTATCATGGCTGTCTGTGGTGCTGATTGGGTTGATGGGGTCCGTCGGAAGACGAGGTACCTGTTGTGGTTGTTCTTGAGGCACTTCCGGCTGCTGCTGCTGATCCGGGAAGAGTTGTTCAAATAACGATGGCTCTTTCGCTTCGGATGTTACAGCGCCCTTGTTTGCTTTGGACCCATCATCTTTCATCCGTCGCTTCTTCGCTGGGTTCTCCTTCGCAGCACTACCGCCGTTCCTCCCATTGCTATTATGCCGTCGGGCGAGTAGCCTTCCCAGCTCATGGCTGCGGAATATGGTACGCCTCCGGAAGGGGAGCGTCGCGAGCATCAACGAGTCGCATACAGGCAAGACCTCAGCAAGCTTGAAGAGTATTTAGAAGCTCTCCAAAGTCGCGTCGACTCTTACGCTACTGCACGCTCGGAGCAAGTATCGCCGACAGAGCTGAGCCTAAGGGAGTAAAGCGTCGAAGACTATGGCGCGGTCCGTGCGCTGGCACCTTCCTAACTCGTCAAAATTCGAGATTCTACATGAACTACGATGTGGAAATTATATTGAGGTCAAAGTATGGCGCAACCGGCGGAGGTCACGGTAAAACCGCTGGCCGGGGCACAGAATCTCGAAGGTAGACTCTCCTGCTCGCCCTCCGACGGGCTGCCACTACAGTGTTTGCGATAAACCTGAAGGCTAAACAACTGACTCGAGAACAGGTGCATTTCGACTTCACTTGACGCCAGATACTTTCGAGCAAGCCGGGCTAAAGCTGGGCGATCTCGCAGAACTCAACAACGGAGACGGCACTACCATTGGTGTTGGCATTGCATGGAGAGCGGCCGACAGAGCGAGATCCGGCAACCCGTCCGGCAAGCCTGTCTTCACGAGTGAGATTCTGAGGACTGCGTACGATATTCCGGAAGGACAACGTCTCACTGTCCGCAAGACGGCAACCCAGCAGTCTCGCGCGTCGAAGGTGTTTCTCCGAGATGTCACGCCACCTGAGAATGTAACGAGATCTGTCGACGACATCGAGAACCGGCGATGGAAGATCAAGATCGCATCTCTCTTGGGTATCAATCGTCTTCTGTTCCTCGAAAAACACAACTGACCAATTACACAGCAAGTCTGGAGGCATTTGCGAACGGGGTCACCTTCGACATCACCGCTAAGAACAAAGCCAAAAGGCGATTCCAGGTTACAAGCATCTCGAGTCCAAATACAGGCTGCTCATTGTACTATATCGATGATGATACCGAGGTTGTCGTTGACGAGAGTTCAGCAACGACGGATGTAACGCCAGCGACGGCCTCGGCTACGGGCAGACTTCTAACTCGCGACCACATCGGAGGCCTTGTCGACCAGCTACGGAATCTCAACCAGCGCATGCAGCGCGTTCTTGACGATATACACAAGCCCAGAGTCAAGGCTCTTGGTCTTTTGATCAACAGGGGCATCCTTCTACATGGCTTCGAGGGTACGGGAAGGACTTTTGTACTGGATCAGCTAGGGCAAGCACCCTTCCAACGCGTACTGCGACTAGACGCCAGCTATTTGGCTGGCGGCGCCGCAAAAATGCAAGACAAGATCAAAAACTTGTTTCAAGAGGCGAAGGCGAACCAGCCCAGTCTCATCCTTGCTGACGACCTTCAATTGATCGTGTCGCCATCTGAACATGCCGTTGCAGCCTTTCTCGCGAAGGAGATGCGCACTATCCACGGTCAACGTGTGCTTGTAGTGGCTACCTGCAGAACACCGAGTGAGCTCCATACCAAGCTGCTAGACCCAGGGTGTCTCCCTGTGCTTGTTGAGTTGCCTATACCGGACCTCAGTGCGCGGAACAAGATTCTAGATATCATGCTTAGGACGGAAGAAACACAGCCAGGGCTAGCTGCTGCAGTCTCCCTCCGAACACATGGCTTCACCGGAAAGGACTTGAAGCTGCTAGCTGATCGAGCGAAGGAACTCGCGCATACACACCCCGAGGAACGTATCACTTCTCTCACGAATAGCGTGGATTCCAATGCTCCATCTGCAGACCACCAGGACCATAGTGGGCCGAACGGGCTACATGAGACTGACGACCCTGACGATCTGGACGGTGCAACAGTCCTGACTATGGAGAGCTTTGAGCTCGCACTCATAGATATCAAGCCAACAGCACTCCGCGAGATTATCTTCGAGAAACCGAAAATCGGCTGGGCGGACATTGGCGGCTCTGATGATACCAAAAAGCATTTCGACAAAGCTCTAGACTGGCCCATTCATCACGCCGACATTTTGAAGAAGTACAACAAGCGTCCACCGAAAGGCATCCTGCTCTACGGTCCCCCAGGCTGCTCAAAAACTCTCACAGCACAGGCAGTCGCCTCTCACTACGGCCTCAACTTCATCGCAGTCAAAGGCGGCGAGCTGATCAGCATGTATGTGGGCGAATCCGAGCGCAAAATTCGAGAACTATTCAGCAAAGCCCGACAAGCGGCTCCTTGTGTGATCTTCTTCGACGAGATCGACTCGATTGCTTCGGAGCGGCAGAGCGATAGTTCGAAGGGGCTCAACGTCCTGACTACGCTCTTGACTGAGATGGACGGGTTCGAGGCGTTGAGTGGAGTATTGGTGCTGGCGGCTACGAACAAACCGGATCTTCTCGATGCCGCCATAATGCGTCCTGGTCGCTTTGGGATGCACGTTTACCTTGGCCCTCCGAATGCGGCTGCGAGAAGGGAGATATTTGCGATTGGATTGAAGGGTAAGCCGGTTGAAGAAGGTCTGGATATTGATAAGCTGGTGGACATAAGTGATGGCTATAGTGGTAAGTCTTCTGTTCCCCTACGTCGAATGCGAGTTGCGGAGGCCAGATCAGCGACTGTAGTGGCGGCGATCTTGACTACGGTCTCGAGAACAACAATCGACGTCTCTCTGACTGCCCTGGCCACGACATCTGGTCTCGACGACTACGGCAGTGGTGGTGCGACTACAGTGAATGATATACCTTTCTAACCGTTGCTACAGGCGCGGAGATTGCGCAGATTTGCGAGAACGCTATCGATCAGGCGATACAACGAGAAGTCGAGAGCGAGGCTAGGACGCTGTGCATGAATGACCTTGAGACGGCAATTGCGAAACAGAAGAGGTCAATCACGGCCGACGACCTGGCATCGTTCAAAGCGTTCTCCGCTGGCTAAATTTTTGCTATGCTCATGTACAGGACTATCTGAGCTTCTACTCCTCATCTCGATCTCGGAGATCAATGTTGAGGCTTCTTGCTGCCATCATCAACCACCTTCGGCGGTGCTGGTATTTCCACATCCTCCACGTGCCACTCCATCCCAATGTAGCTATCACTGATGACCGATACCTTCACTTTCCGCTCGACGCTGCTCTCCGGAAGCTTGATCATCGCTCTAGTCGATGGCTTCCCAATGTTCCCACCTCTATTCTGGTCCGGGGACGGCCAGCTGACCCTCTTTAGCGTAAGAATGTCTCCTGTCGTGGCGTCAGACACAAGTGCAAAGAAGCCTTCTGTCTGCGGCTTAGGGTATCGGGGTGCGAAGATGCGGTAGTCGCGGTCCTGGAAAGGGTTGAGACGAGCTAAAGTGATGCTGAGGCCGAGTGCGTTGACATTTGTGGCGTTCACTCGTAGCTGTGGTAGTCGTAGCAAATCCTTGAGAGTCTTGTCTTGAGCCGCGTTCGGGAGGTTTAGCTGCTTGAGTGCACTCTCGATGTCCGGTCGCAGTGCTGTCGTAGCTTCGAGCAAGTTGAGCGGCTTCTTGCCCGCGGTGAGCCTCTTCTTCTCAGCTTCGACTTCCACGTTTGGTAGTATCGCAAGTGGACCGTCATCTGGCCATCGCGCAGACTTGACACATTGCAGGAGCGTCATCATCATCTTACAACTTTGCAGATAGCCAAGCTCGGTAAGCACATCAATGCTGGCCTGGATGATACGAATGCTCTGGTCAAGCACCGAGTTCTGATCACCCACATAATCGCTGATCGGTAGGTCGATGCGCGAGAAGTGTGCCTGCAACAGCAAGAACGCTTTGACATGCGGATCCCACATCGGCAGATCGAAGCTCTCCGCCTTCAAGGGCAGGTTGGCGGACAACTCAGCGTTGATGAGGTCTTCGTTGTGTCGGACGGGTAGCTCATCGTACTCAGTAGCTCTGCACATCCACTGTAGGACCTCTTCGAAAGTTGCTGTTGGCTTCGCATGCTGTGTGAGCTCGCGGATCGTTTTGTGCGAGAGATAGTAGTAACTCATGATCTTGCCCATGGGTGTCGAATCGACATCACCATTGCTGTGTAGCTGAATACAGCCAGAATCTGCCAGCTCAGCCATGGACTTATCTACCATGTCGATCATGAAGTCGTTGGCTGCTTGCTGGGCAGCAATTGTGTTGTTCTCTTCGGCTGAGATCTCAAGACCATAATAGGACGGGTTCTTGTGCAGACGACGGAAGAAGAATGTCCAGGTCAGGTAGTCCAGTGCATCCTGCTTCGTAGCCACAGTGCCTGCAGACACTTCAGCAGCAAAATGGTTGTCGAGTACGTTGTGCAGCGATGACTCGACAGGGAAGCCAGTATGGAGAAAGTGCTTGTAGAAAGCCTTCTTCGAGTCTTGGGTGAAGATTCGTGCAATGCCAGTGGTATCGAACTGCGGCCGTCCGGCTCGACCAAGCATCTGGAGCACATCGGTAAGGTCCATATCTCTGTAGCCCTCGATCTTAGCGTCGAAGAACTGAGTGCCCTTGACTACCACAAGATGGGCAGGTAGATTCACACCCCAGGCAAGTGTGCTCGTAGCGACGAGAATCTGAATCTTGTTGTTGGCAAATAGCTCTTCTGCAAGCAGCCTGTCAGATTCGACAAGACCAGCGTGATGGAGCCCAATGCCGAAGCTCAGTGCTTCCCGCAGCGCTTCATCTTTCACTCGGGTCAAGTTGATGGCGAGGTCATCTTCAGACATCTTCACGAATCGCTTCGGATTGTCTTCCATACCGCAGTGGTTGATGAGATCTTTGGCAGTCAACCTGGTCTGTCGTCGAGACGCCACGAAAACTATGACTGGCTTATCGGGAGAGTGCGACTTGATAGCAAGGAACGTCGGTCTGTTCATGCTCTGCATCAGCGGACAGAAGCCACGCTGTTGTGGGAAGCCATCGATGTAGATCTCGAGCGGCACAGGTCGGACAGAGTGCCTGAAATTGAACAAGCCTTCCTTCACACCAAGCCAGTTCGCAAGATCCATAGCGTTGGCGCAGGCGGTGGACATTCCAACGATACGGACGTCGCCCTTCTTCTGCGAAGCAATGTAGTTCATACGACTGACGATGATCTCCAAGATCGGTCCACGATCGCCACCGAGCAGATGAATCTCGTCGATGATGACGAGACTGACTTGCTGAACGTAGCTTCTGGTTTGCCAGCTACGACTGATACCGTCCCACTTTTCAGGAGTGGTAACGATAATGTCGGCGTCTCGGATAGTCCGGGTGTCAGGTGTATTGTCACCAGTCAGCTCGACTAGCTTGAGACCCATTTGTCGTGTTAGGCGCTTGCTCCAGTCCTGAACTCGCTCACGGACGAGCGCCTTCATTGGTGCGATGTAAACGACTTTGCTGCCAGGACGCTCACGGAAAGCCCACCACATGGCCAGCTCCGCCGCGATCGTCTTTCCAGATCCCGTAGGTGACCCGAGCAGAACGTTCGCAGATGTGTGATACATGCAATGGAACAACTGCGTCTGCATCGGGTTGAAGAACTGGAACCTCTGCCCGTATATCTCCTCGAGGAGTGGATTTTTTAGCGCTTTCAATGGCAACGGCTGTAGATTCAGCAGATCCGTGTAGACACTCTCAGTATCTGGTCGGATGAGGTGCTGGAATGACACAGGATGCACAGTCTCTGCACCAAGCCATCGATCGGAAACTGCCCGAACGTAGATCTGGCTGGGCAGTGGATCGGAGAGAGGTATCGTGAAGTTGAGTTCGTGGTCATCGTACATCTTCTTACGACTGAGGATGAAGAACTCATGGTGGTATATCTCACTCGTCTCGGAATTCTCGACCCAGATCCAGTAGCTCTCGCTTGTGCCATGGTGTCGGTCGTTCCACTTGAAGTCAGGCGTGAGGTAGAGCTTGATGCGGAGGACATCGCGGTTGAGAGGTGCTATCTCTGCATCAACTGAGAGTGTTGGGAAGTTGTCAAGCAGCTTTGAGATAGTGCTACCCATCCTTTGATTGTGGACGAGGCTTCCAATCTCAGCTGGCTCCATGTCTCGGAGTGATTCGACGGAGGCAGTAGATCCCTTCTCGTCCAGGTTCCGCAACACAGCTTGCGGTAGGTCGAATTGCCGGAATGGATGCTCATACGCCCACACGCGCTTTTCGATGCTCTTGCACATGCTCAGCAGAACCAGGCACTGATAACCCCAGCGCCTATTAAGCGCTATCATGAACAGTGCTCTACAAATGCGAGCAGCGTTCTGAGCCACATATGCCGTGTCGCTGACCAAAGTGAAGTCCTCCAGATTCGCCTTACTGATATAGGACTGCAACAGAACGTTAGTCTTGCCTTGCTGCGTGCCGATGCCGCCCTCGATGTCACACGGTGCAGATTCCTCCTTCAGTCGCATAAGTTCCTTCTCCTCAGTGTCTCTCGACTGGATATTGTCGAATTCCCCAGACATACTGATCATCTTCAGTACATCCGCTTCTGTGGCTTGCGGCCGCATCATCGTGTTGAAGATCTCGATCGAAGTCTGCAGGACATAGAACTGGCTCGCAATACGACCCACGTCTTTCGCTCTAAGCTCTTCTGTCACTTCGTTGAAGATGATCATCTGGCTCTGCTGCAAGACTCTGGCCGCCTTCAGGATGAGCTCTCGCCTTCGCTGCACAAGGTTCGGGTCGTCTCGGATTTCTGACCACTCGATGCCATACGCGATCGGGTTCCGCCGCATACGAACGTAGAGGTAGGAGTAGCCAAGCCACGTGATCGCCTCCGGAACGCTTGTCACCGTTCCAAGCGAGATCTCAGCATTGAGGTTGTCGACCATCTTCTTGCTAAACTGTGACTCGATCGGCTGCTGTTGCGTCACGGCGGTCAAGTAGTGCTGTAGCTTATCCTGGGATGTCAAGATCATGCCAATACCAGTATCTTGGAATTGAGGTCGACCAGCTCGACCAAAGATCTGCAGAACGTCCAGAATCCCAAGGTCGACGAACTTGCCTTCTGCTGCACTGTATAGTTGCGTGCCCTTAATGATGACCGCCGCCGCTGGCAAATTGACACCCCAGGCTAGCGTTGCGGTACAGCAAAGCACTTTCAGAACTCCTTCCGCAAAGAGTCGCTCAATCATGTTGCGATCCGACCGTGGCATGCCAGCATGATGTGTCCCCATTCCTTTAGTAACCAGCTCTCTAATCTCACGACCTTTCGAACTCTTCACTTCTCGCAGGGCATTGGTGTAGCCCTCATGTTGGCTTGGGTCGAAGAGGTCAGTCACGCCTTGGTCTGCAGCCGTATCGTACAGCTTTCTCGCAGTGTTGACCGTGTCTTTCCGACCGTGGACGAACACCATAACCTGGTGGCCCAGCTCAAGCATTTCCCGGACCTTTTCGAAAGCAACGTTGTCGATGTTGTCTCTGTTCTGTTTCGAGCCGGCTTTGCCTTTTACACCGAGGAAGTGCTGCTCGAGCGGTACTGGACGGAAGGATTGATCGAAGTAGAAGAGGCCAGCCATGCGGTTGACCTTCAAGAAGTCCGAGACGTCCACGTAGTTGGGTAGTGTTGCAGACAAGCCAACAATGCGGATCAGAGACTGGGTGCTCTCGACTTGTCGCTCAGTCCTGGCAACCAGTGATTCAAGCACGGCGCCTCGCTCATCGTGCAGCATGTGCACTTCGTCGATGATCAAGAGCCGCACCTTTTGAACAAGCTCAGTGTCGCCAGTTGACTTCCGCGTAACCACATCCCATTTCTCAGGTGTGGTCACGATGATTTGTGTACGCATTATCTCTGCTTTCGTGAGTTGCATATCACCAGTCAACTCACGAACTTGAATACCCAGCCAAGCCAATCTTCTGCCCAGCTTGTCAGTTATCTCGGCTGCCAACGCCTTCATCGGCGCCACGTAGATAATCTTGAAGTCGTTGGTATGGACAGTAAAGTCTGTGGCGTCCGGCTCTTCGGTGGGGTTGGGATGGATGTTCTTTGCAACAGTGTTCATGATCGTAAGCATAGCCGCATCTGTTTTACCAGCACCAGTGGGAGCACAGATGAGCATGTTCTCACTGGTCTGATAGGCAACATCGTACACCAGACTTTGCATTCGATTAAGTGTCTTGTAGCCTTTGAAGGTCCGTCGACATAGACCGTCCATCTCGCTGACCTGGACGAGCTTTTGGCCTGTTCCGAGAACGCCTACCTTTGCAGCAGGGATACTGTACTCCTCGTACTTTTCGCGATCGAAACGTTCGCTACCGATTGGCAGTGCATATTTCCTACCGTGTGCGGAGAGAGTATGGCCAGCATCGTGCGTTCTGTAGATATGCGGGTACTGCTCAACCGATCGGTTCTGAGTTGCGGCCAAAGTCGCGGTTTTGTGCTCGAGATCCTGCTGCCGTAGCCGAGCATCTCGCTCTGATCTTGACAGCAGACCCGACGGAGTCTTGACTGGCTCAGAAAGTATCTGCCGCCTGAACTTGATCAAGTCCGAGACGAAGTCCAACTCCTCAAATCCAACGATATCCGTCAAAGTCATCTGTAGCTCGTCATTACTGCTGTCCGAGGCGAGCACTGCTGTGATCTGCTCTTGTAGTGTTGCAGCCTCCAAGCCGCTGCCTTTGCTTGCTATCTCCGAGCATCGATTTTGCAGCCATCCTATTGATCCAGCCTTCGAGCTATCAGCCAGTAGGTGTTGGGGAGCTGGCTCAAGGCTCTCTTCGCTGAATCCGTCGTCTTCATCGTCTGATATCATGTCCCATATATCGTCCGAGCCAGAGGAGGGGGAAAGCTCTTCATAGTCCGCATCGAACCCTTCGTCCAGACCAGAGGGCATACCATCACCGTTCGTCTGCGGGAGTTTCAACTCTGCTATGGCCGTTCTCATCGCATCCAGTTGTTCTCGCCATCGCGCCGCGGCATCGTCTGTTGATTGAGCCATGATGTGCTGGATACGAGCCGTCTATCGGTTAGGCAACTCCGGCCTTATAGAGTGCAGGAATCGTTCGTTCTAGAGAGATGATATGTTGGTCTCGAAAACTCATGAATCATTTAACAAATGCTGAATAAGCCCAAAAGTCGCGCCACAACGCGTCCCACGCGTGATACCACTTTCACATGAACGATGAAACACCCTCAACTTGTGCAGACTACACCGGTATATCGAAGATGGAGTCCCCCCACGAACACCAACAGTCCCTCCTCCTAACGCGAATCATTACCAACGTCGTACGTAACCCCAATTATCTTTCACCACCACCACCAACCCCCCAGCTAACCTCCTCGTAGGAGAAACTGAATGAAGCCGTGATGGTGCTCAACAAGAGCCTACAGGTACACCCCCACCCAACGTTGCGATGTCTTGCGAGTTGACTAACGTTGACTCAGGAGATCAACGTACAGAACATGAACGTGGAGCTCGTGGCCCAGATGTTCAAGAATTATCAGTCGAATGTGCTGTTTCATCTTGAAGGTAGGTTGACAACGAACCAAGCTATGTGTGGAGGGTATGCTGATGACGGGCAATAGCGACGGATAGTTTGAAGGAGCCTGCGTGAGAGGATCGCATGGAGTCTCAATGAGATGGCTGAGAGGCGTGGAGTTTGTGTGGCGTAAGACGATACCCCGGTTGAATAGCAGCGAAATGAGCGAAACGTCTTACAATGCAGAGGAAGATGAGACGTGTAGTGCCTTATGATAGCATGCATTATGAGGTCGAGGCCACACGCGCCGCCCATCTGGTAGTCTATGCCTCCTATTCTACAGTTCCGCAACAACGAACGCCATGCCGCGCTATGCTGTTTCCACACAAACCTCCCTTACGCGTAGAAGTTGACCGTATCCTTCTTCTTCGCCTGCACCTCCGCAATAGCATCCACATAATGCTCATGGCTGATCTTCGAGTGCCCAGTCCTTAGCGCAATCATGCCCGCCTCCACGCACACAGCCTTCAACTGCGCACCACCGAACTCGTCCGTACTCCTCGCCAATTCACCCCAATTCACACCACCGTCGACGGTCATCTTCCGGCTGTGGATCTGGAGAATCTGCGCCCGTGACTCTTCGTTGGGCAGAGGGAACTCGATCTTGCGATCTAGACGACCAGATCGGAGCAGAGCAGGATCGAGGACATCGACACGATTGGTGGCGGCAAGTACCTTGATGCGCTCATCGGAAGCGAAGCCGTCCAGTTGGTTGAGGAGTTCCAGCATAGTTCTTTGTACCTCGCGATCTCCGCTCTTGTCGCTATCGAAACGCTTCGTGCCGATGGCGTCGAGTTCGTCAATGAAGATGATCGCGGGTGCCTTCTCTTTCGCAAGCGCGAAGCAGTCTCGGACCAACTTCGCACCGTCACCAATGAACATCTGTACGAGTTGTGGTCCGGCGAGTTTGAGGAAAGTGGCATCGGTTTGCGCAGCGCATGCTCGAGCGAGGAGGGTCTTGCCTGTGCCTGGTGGGCCGTACATCAGTGCGCCTGTAGATTATGATTAGCCTCGTCCACGTGTCTGTAGTTTGTGCCTTCGCATACCTTTCGGCGCCTTAATGCCAATCTTGGTGAACCTCTCCGCCTCCTTCATTGGCCACACCACAGCCTCGACCAGCTCCTCAATCTGCTTGTCCAGCCCACCAACGTCCGTGTACTTCTCCGTTGGCTTCTCGTCCACCTCCATAGCCTTCACTCGACTGTCATACTCGGCTGGAAGTGTGTCTAAGACCAGATATGAGTCCTTATTCACACCGATAAGATCGCCTGGCTTCAGCTTTTCGTGGTCGACGAGGCCAATGAGAGGGAGGAAGATGGTTTGTCGGGTGCTGGTCTTGATGACTGCGGATTTGCCGACGCGGGTGGCATCGAGGTCGATGTTGGCGCCTTCTTCGGCGGCTTCGGCTTCCACCCCGAGGTCGAGGATCTCGACGACGTTGCCGACGAGGTATGGTAGTTGTCTAGAAGAAGCACAGGTCAGCATATCTCCACTTGTTTGACATGCGGAGGACTGAAACACACCTGTTATTGTCGATCTTGTCCACATTGTCCTTGATCTTGTCGTGCATCGTCTGCTTCTCATGGTTGAGTCGATTAAACTCGCTCTTCATGATCCGCGTGTCGTTTTCTATGAGCCGCCGCCGCGCAACGATGTCCCGTGTGCTTGAGTTGAGGATCTCCATGTCGATCAGGTTCTCTTCCTCCTTCTCGTCCTCCTTCTTCTCGCCATCAGCATCCTTCATGTCCGCATCGCCGTTCGCGCCGTCCTTCTTGCCGTCTTGGTCCTTATCCTTCTCGCCTTGCTCATCCTTGCCATCGCGCTCCATGTCGTCGAGATCTTCGAGTGTCGACATGTTGGGCTAGTATGGATTTGGATGTGTCGGAAAATGCAAAGGGATGGCAGTTCTCGGGGTTGTGAAGTTGTGTTGAGGTTGCGTGGAGGGTGACGTGTAGTTGGATGGAGGAAGTGTTGATGGATATGGTTGCGTCCACAAGCTTCCAGGCAATCTGGCGTACGCAGCTGTTTAAGCTTTTAAGCCACATGGACAATCCCGCGTCTAGCCATAAGTAGAAGGAGCTTAAATCCAGTCTCCCTGACCAACGATCAGGCACGCGACTGGGAGTCTGGGACCGTGGTCGAGCTGGTAGAACTCTATCACAGCCCGATCTGGTACCGGCCTTCGATCATGGTGGCTAACCTCAGCACGCGTTTCTTGGCAGTGTAAGTGGCCAAATCCTGGTACTAGAAGTGGCAAACCAATTGTCTTACCTTCAGGACAGGCGTGGATCATTCAACGTCGCTCGGCTTTGTGGCACTCAAGCCTCAAGACTCTATCGACATGCTCCGTTGTTACAGTATGGAGTATCTCGAAATCACAGCGACCGCAACCTACATTCTCGGGAACCACACACGGAGCGCCGCAAATCCGGCAGGAGAGACCGGGTTGTAAGCCGCTCAAGCTCTGTCTTCTCAAATGTCGATACTAAGCTCTGCAGCATCCGTGGCCACCCCAAAGTCCAAGGCAACACGAGGACTGGTTTGCTAGATTGCACGGCAACAAGCTGCAGCATTGGAGCTATAGGGACAATGAATACCAAAACATGTAAGGACCCGCAACTTCCCAACTCGCTCGTCATCTGACCGCCTGTAGTCCCGGACGCTGGATAAGGTATGATACGATCAACGAAGCACGTGAACGAGCTCCTGACGGCCTTAGGGATATGTGCGCCTGCTCACAGTGCCGCAACCCGCAAACAGGTATGTGAATGTACGATCGAAGCTCGATGTTGGCTCTGTCATTTCGTGGGAAGGCGTTGCATTTCCCCAAGAACCAGGAGTCAGTTCGAAATCGCCATGGTGGTTTACTGACCCCCACGGTCGGATACTTGTAGGACAACGCCAGATGAACGTGTTCAAGGTTGGCCTGTCGGAACCTGTGGGTCAATCATCGCCACTAATGCTCATGCGAGGACACTGTGAACAGCAACATCGCGGGTGTGAAGTCGTCACACGAAGGCGACATGTTCGAGGTGACTTGTGGGTGTCCCTCTTGGCCCGAGACTTGTGACGAACTCAGTGCACTGATGCAGTGCTCTATAATAGTCGTCGATGGCCACAAGACCTCGATTGGAAAAGACCTCATTCTGTCGCGCCAAAACTGGGCGACAAGTCTAAGCCGAGGTGCGGTCACGACGTTCGTTGTGTGCTCCCATTCTCCAGCTTGCCTCACCTAATCAACAAACCAGGATCGAGACTTGGGATGCGAAGATAGCAGATAAGCCACCAATTGTGCAACACGCCGATGTGGAAGCAGGAGGAGTCGGCACCCTGCTTCGAGAGATTGTGAGTATGGTAGGTTTCCGCATCGCGCCGCCCTAACAATTACCAGAGAAAATACGGCTTCTGTTTCCTGGACGGCATCGAGCCTACCCCAGATGCCACTGAGCGCCTCTTGCAAAGCATTGGACCAATTCGAAACACGCACTACGGCGGCTTCTACGACTTCACATCAGATCTGTCCTCTAAGGATACCGCATACACGAGTGAGAGCTTGGAACCACACACCGACAACACCTACTTCACGGAGTCAGCAGGCCTACAAGCGCTGCACTTGCTCTCCCACACCGATGGTTCGGGTGGCGAATCCTCGTTGGTGGACGGATTTGGCGCAGCAGCAAGGCTATTCGGGCAAGATATCGACGCATACCGGAGACTGAGTTTCGTGCCCGTCTATGCGCATGCGAGCGGCAACGATGGCATCAGCATTCAGCCTGCTAACCCACACCCCGTGCTGTCACACTCGAACGACGTGCAGCATTTGATACAGGTCCGGTGGAATAACGCTGACCGCGCAGGCTTGAACTGCCATTACAGCGATCTTGATGCGTGGTATGACGGGGCGGCGTAAGTACGTCTACATCATGCCAGACGGACTGTGAGGACTAACCTTCCGCAGCAAGTTCGATGCTTTGATCAGCGATCCCGAGAACCAGTACTGGTTTCAGCTTAAACCGGGCAAGCTTCTGAGTATGCGGCCCTCGATGCGAAAAGAATTCTACTGCTAACCAATTCATAGTCTTCGACAACTGGCGTGTACTGCACGGACGAGCAGCGTTCACAGGCAAGCGAAGAATGGCAGGAGGCTACATCCCTCGCGACGACTTCATCTCCAAATTCAAAGCCACCAACATGACGCCTGAAGAGATCATGGCATCGACCGTGACCGGCTAACGGGAGCGTGACGGACTACACAACACATCAAGAAAGCCTAGGAAGCTGGGTTGGCCTTGATTGCCTTGAGCCTGAGAGGATCGACCGACGGGAGGAAAGGCCTGTTCGGTGAGGAGATTGGCATCCATCTCTAGCGACCATAGCAATATCACGAGTAGTACGTCGGCTACTTTGACAGAGATAACAACGAGATGCATGAATAAATTGAGGCATATTACGACCAATATCACTTCCCAAATAGAGCTGGAAACAGCGCCGTGAACCCTTCGTTCTCCAGTATCTCGCAAGACTTTGGCCCGCCATATCCCTTATCGAAGTCCTCTTCCATGTCAATAATTCCAGACGGCATGATCGCGAAAGTGCGACCTGCCATGACATCAGCATGTCAGTTTCCCGTAGATGGAATGCATTCACGAGCAAACATACCATCAGTTTCCTCGTCTACCGCACACCGTCCACATGCATCTACCACATACTCGAGCGGCGTCCACGGCAAGACATAACCCGTGGCTTTGCTCGGGTGCGACGGATCGTCGATCTGGTGGACCTTCTTCGTCAATGGTGTGAGTACGTAACCCGGAGCGATGTTGTTTACGCGAGCGTTGACTTTGTCGATGGCTTTGCGGATGCTCCTGAACATGCCGCGGATGGCGTACTTTGAGGTTGCGTAGCCGGTGTTGTAGCTGCACAGCCATTAGCATACCTTCGATGATGGTTGTTGTCGAAGTGATATCTGGAAGCACATACGGCAGATCCATATACCCCGTCAAGCTGGAGATCAACACCAACGACTTCTTAAAGTCTTGCTTGCCCGACTTTGCCGGTAGACGGAAGTAGTGTAATGCTAGGTATGTAGACAGATACACTCCGACTAGATTGATATCAAGCGCTCTGTGAGCAGGTCTGGCAGGTGTAGGATCGCCATCCAGTGATGGTTCCGGTTGATCCAAGACCAGATCCACGAGACCTATAACAAAAAATCAGCGTGCTTTCCTGCTGTTGCCTGAGCGTCTGGCCACGTTTGGTTGAGCATAGGTCGTCCGTTTCCAGCTTCTTGTTGCTTCATATTTAGCTAGATCGCACGGTATAGCAGCGGCAAGTCGGAAATTATTGTTGAGAAGCAGTCGTATGTCGTGGAGTACAGGTAGTAACTCTCCGTGTCTCGAAGGCTCTAGGCCAAAGCGGTCACTCAGTGCAGTGGCGGCATGACTATCATTACTGTTGAGAAGTGACGTCAAGTTGACCATCGTTGGTCCAGAGTCCCTAGCTCTACGATGGCCTTGAACGAGCCATCGCTGCGTTGCAGTAAGGTCGAGAAGCAGCATTGCGGTGATGAGTATAACTCAGAGCTCTGGCAGTTCGACACTGCGAAGGTGATGGGATCAACCACTGTAGTAGTGGCGTGCTTGTCCAGAGCGTGGAGAACCGGCAGTCTGTTCGACTCACCTCTTCGTTCGCCGTCAACACCCGCAAACAGTACTACCACATCAATTGTATTCTCCGGTGCGAACTTCGCCGCATGCTTGAAAGCGGCTGCAGATTGGTCCCAGTCTGTGGTATCGCAATGCACGAAAGTCGCGCGGTCACCGAGTTCTTTGGTCAACTTTTGACCTAACTCATCTTGAACATCTGCTATGGTCACATATGCTCCATGCTGATGGAACTTGCGGGTCGTTGCCTCGCCGAGTCCACTTGCACCGCCGGTGATGAGAACAGAGCGGCCTTTGAGGAGATCCCACTCGATGGACGCCATTGGTTCTTTCTCCAAGTGAATTGTAACGAGAATGAGCGGCGCACTTGACTTTGGGCCCAGTGTCACAGATAGAGCACTCCATGGTCTGGGACAACGGCTCCGAGCATCAACCTTCCCCTCACCTGTGTAGGGCATTGCTCTGCCGAGCGACCTCCGATGTATCCTCGGCATCGAAGAGACATTCGTTCCGCCTTGTATGAGTAAACATTCTGCCAACGATACTAGAACGTGTACATGTAGCTTCGGATACGTCGTCTGGCTCAAATGGGTTGTGGAAGTGTAGTCCGGCTCGAGTGCCAAGACATTCGCTGAGAAACACGTGCACTAGGCTCGATTGGGAAGGAGCTCACGCACATAGAGTATTCGTCTTCCAGCCGTCGAAGACTACTGTATGGAGTTTGCCAATCACTCTACTGGGTTGAAGTGCGTATGATAGACAATGCCAAATGCAGTTTAGGCCAAAAGTTAGATCAAAACGTTGTATTCGATCCCAAATCAACGACAATGGTCTATGAACTTGATTGAACAAAAATTGAAGACGATTAACTCGACCCCGATGGGCTGGGGCTGGTTAGCAAGTGTTGTCGTAGCGTTGGAAGGTGAATACGAACACTCGAACCCACAATCTTTGCCAAGTCCTTCGACCGGAAAGCTAAGGAAGCATTAGAAGGATGTTGGACGGCATCAAGAACACTGGAAGACTTGCCAACGCCTTACCATTAGGCCACGGAGCCAATGGTTTGTCCATCGGAACTTGTCTGTGACAAGCGTGGTTGACTAATCAAGTGTTTCTCGCTCACCGTAAATAAATCATACATGAAGATCCACCGAAGATTGGCCGAAGCCAGACGGTTTCTTGAATCCTTCGACGGACTCATGGACACATGCAATTTCCAAGCCAGGCAGACTCAGCGAGCGTAACGTTGAGAAACATGGGGAGAACAGATTGAGCAATTGCCATCAAACCCAGCCAGCCCCAAAGGGCCAACCATGATCCATTAAAACATACCCTCAAAAGCTAAGGTACTCTATCGAAGCCCATGGTATCCGCAGCCAAAGCCATAGCCACCACCAAGTCTAAAAACAGCCATTCGCATTCGCCATGAGCAGTACCTCCCGTATGAACCCTCGCTTTCCCAGTGCATGACATGATAACGACAGCAGGCCGTAGCCGAACTCGATATGCGGATCCAAGAAATCCCAGTCGAAAGGCAATAACAACCCATCCGTTTTATTCCGTCCATTTTCCCATGAAAAACCGCAGCAAGTGATATGATCAACCGTGTTCGAACGCCGTGCTAAATGGAATTTTCAGAAGCATAGTGTCCCTCCGTCCCAGAAATCCCCAAGCCGTGTATCCCGTTTCGCTGATCGCTGTGAAGAAAATGCAAGAATGATGAAGTTTGACGCTGAACTGATCGTGATGTTGATCGGTCGTGTCGTGCAAATGAAGTCGCTTCGTCGAGGTGAACGCCGTGCTCGTCGGATGTGGGAGCGGTAACGTCCAGGTCAGAGCGAAGCAATAATGTCCAAGTCGAAGACTAAGATGCCAGTTCCGCTGCAAGCACATTTTGGTTTTCGCATTGAACGCTAGAAGTCGATGAAAGTATTTTGTAGCCGCCAGATGGAGAAGTTCTCACCCCATGACCGTCTGAGCAGTGTAGCTGGACGCCAGAGGGTATGGTCGGTAGTGCTGCTGATAGCTGCAAGTAGCACATCTGCAGTCGTACGCATGCACGCCATTCCAGGATTGCTGATCCCAGCCTGAGCCGTAGTTCGACGGCTGATAGTAAGCATGGTACGCTGCTTGACGCGCACGCTCCTCGGAGGCTCGGCGGCTGACGTCGTCCATCTCGGACAGCGTCGGATAGCGGTGCTGCCGCTTGTAGAAGTCGTCCAATGCATGACGGTCAGTCTGCGCCCATGGGTCGTTCGTGGTGTAGTTCGTCGATCCGAAGTGCGAAGACCGCGAAGTGAGTGGCGTATCGTATGAAGAGCGGCTAGTGGCTGCGCTGTAAGGACTTGGGTATGACAAGAATCGCTCGGCGCGGTGACTTGTGTGTCTGTAGACATTGCTCGTATCGAGTGGGGATAGCCTGACTGCCTGTATCTGCTGCTGCTGTTGCTGCTGCTTGGCGACGTACTCCGCTTGGTACTTTTTCCAAGCATCAAGCCAGGCCTGAAGACCGTTGGGTGCTTCGGGATCAATGTGCAACTGCCACTTGATGAGCGTCAACCACTCCATTTCAAGCTGGTTAAGCTCGGAAACCTTGATCGCGGTGACGTCGGACCAGGACCGGTTGATGAACGTATTGTCGTCGAGGAATTTGCTGCCAAGGATGAGAGCCACGGCTAGCAGTCGATAGATCTGATTCTCGCCCGGCTGGATTGACTGAGGTGCATGCTCGATGCGGTCGTTCAGATAGTACAGGCTGAGTAGAATCGTAGCCGCTGGAAGTCTGGTCGCTGAGAGCACTTGATGCACCCACTTGCGGAAGGATGGCTGGTTTTGCATGGTGTGCTGGAAGCTTTGGGTTATGTCAATATCTGCAAGGCAGATTGGGGAGTTGTGGAATGCATACATTGAGCCAGTCGCCTCTGTGACGAAATCCGTCATATGCTCCATATCGTAGTCAAGTTTGGCAGAGACACCGCCAGTCGCCTTCTCCTCTTTCGGTGCTGGATGTTGTTGCTCGTGTACAGTTGCTGAAAGCTGTTGTTGCTGCAGTCGTCGATTGTAGTCGTCAGTGAACGAGTCACGGTCGTTGATCGTGAGCGGTGGCAGTGACGGTGCACCCATCGGCTCGTAGAAGTTCTGAAGCGGTGGCAGACTATTGGTAGTCTGGTAGCTGCTTTGTGAGTACGGATATGCGGGAGGTGCCGGCGCAACAGGAGGTTGCAAGTACGGCTGCTGGTAGTCGTAGCCGCTATCGTGCCGGAGTGGTGGCATCATCGACTGGTGCGATGCGTATGGATCCTGTGAGTAGTGCATGTTGCTGTATCCGTATCCCGAGCCCGAGTCAGGTGGCGTGAGTGGTAATTGTCCCGCCATGGGGCGCTGATAGAGAGCCGGCATGACTGCTGAGAAGCAGGACAAGTCAAGAAACGGTGTGCGATCACACTCTGAGTGAAATCAGTATGTGAGTATGCCCAAGGAATGTTTCCACAACGAACCGTTTCTTGCAACTCACGCGCGCAAAGGCCGAGCACCTGCTCTGTGAAGAGGCGCAAGGATCTTACTGCTGGCTATTCATGCGAAATGTGCTGATATCGATGCGTGTTTTGTTGATGTTCTGATGTGGAAGTTGCTGTCGCGGAAATCTCAGGTGCGGCGCGCTGTGCTTAGATAGATCTGACGTTGGTAGGCAATGTTTAGGCAGGCGCAGATCGGATCGGACACGGTCGCGTGTTCAGGCGGTAGTATATTTGCGCTTGCTGATGGCGATGCTCAGGTGGCGACAAATATGAATCGTATTAATCGTATTCGCAGGTCGAAGGACGGCTAAGTGAATAGGTCCTGGTGGTGATGTGATGTGGCTATGGTGTCGCAGGTGATGTTGAAGACGCGCGCACAGTGAACCCAAAGTGAAGAGCACTGACGATGCTACGTGCGCAAAGCAAGAATTCTTCACTTCACGTTACTGGCGAAGTGGTCGGAGTCGGCGGGTGTAGGAAGAACAGGTGAGAGAGGCCAAGTCGAGTTGCTAGGGGTGGTCGAAGGCTTTGCCGAGTTCAGCCGTGCGCAAGTGTGGCGTAGACTCCGAATCCGAAAAAGAATGGAACGGGAAACAAAAAAAACAAAAGCCGTTCCCAGCGCTTTCTTGTTTCCTCCACTGGTGCCTGCGGTAAGAAACAACTGAAGTCGAAACAGAAGTTGTGATCGTGAAGCAGGACTCGGACGATGGGAGGTGCAGATGTTGTCTCGGCAAGGAACCTGTATACCGTTGCTTGGTGGGCTCGTGTCCTTTCCAACGGCTCCTGCTTTCCGCGCGCTGAAATGAGGATCCAGCAGCGAAGCGTTCGTGGTGAGCGCAAGGGTTTGTGCACGCTTTCGAGATTACGGTACGAGCCTCCTATTTGATGACAGACAACAACACTCGTGGGGGAGGGAGAAGGGGGTGACACGAGGTTGATTATTGCGTGTGATGAGCAAGCCCTGCTCCAACGAAATTCTCTTTCACCTGCCCGATTCGCTCCGTAGTTACAGGGCCATTTGCAGGTGAAGTTGGTGGGGACCGTGGTCCACCCGTCAATCAAGTGCTTGGCGCAGTTACAAATCGATTTCTACTTCATGCCTAGTTCGTTTGCTGTTCAACCACTATATTTCGTACCAACGAGATGGCGAGCAATTCCCGGGCGGCCGAACATCCTCTCGCCGCGAAGGAGACCTGTTAATGATTGACCCTGCCGCCTCGCGATCGCGCTCACTGCATGCACTATAGCATCACCTTCACCGCATCAGCGTCGGCATTCAGTACCGGCCCTTGAAGAACTACACGTCTCCTCATTAAGTAGTGAGGGGACGCTCAAATCAGGCTGGTTCATCACTATCACGCTTGGTGGATAGTCCCACCTACGGCATCTCGGGCGCCTGTTCGTACCGTCAGAGATGATGAATCACGATGCGTCCTCGGGTTTTGAGGAGTCAAGTGGCTCGTGTCGCGCAGCACGCAGAAATTCTGACAGCCTGTTACAAAATTAGGGCTCGCCTTCCCTCATCTAGAGGTACGAAGGAATATGTATCTCCGCACCTCGCCTCACTCGACAAACTCACCTTTATTTTGCAGTGCAACTGCAGCTGTTGGTGTTCGATGAGCATCGGCTGTGGTGAGCCACTCTATCTTATTGCCTACCAGTAGAATCAGGCGGCCGCACACGCTGCGACAGAGTTCATCAAAGTTGAAGCCTGCTGGCTTGTATTGCGTGTGAGCACGATCGCCGGTCAGTGGTTTGTTATAGGCTTGTTTCTCCGAGAGCCTTCCAAAGTTCCCAACCGCCCATCAGCACGTGGATATATTCAATCTCAGATCCAGCGCAGGAGACGATGAACCATCAATTCGAGATCGTGTCTCTCCGCACCTACAGCTATCGATTCATCAACACTTCTTCTTGAACAACAAGACAGCAGTATCATGCGGTGCCAAAGTCATCTTCACGCTCCCCTTCTTACACCCCAATTTCTTGCTGTTCCAGGCATTCACGACTTGATAAGACCCATCTCCAAGCTCTGGCACCTCGTCAAACTCGGCCGTCATAGTCTTCGTCTCGTTCAAAGTGTTCACCATGGCTACCATCGTCCCTTGACTTGAGGCTCCAGACCAGAACTCAGCAGGGTTCGTAGCATTATACGTCCAATCAGGGTTGGTGCCCCACTTGTATGGTGCAGCTGGCTTGCCATATACCGGGTCCTGGTTAAAGGCTAGCAGGTGCTTGTTCTGCAGGATGTCAATCTGCGCTTGGGTCAATTTGGTGACATCGGTGCCCATAAGTAGAGGCGACTTCATCAAAGCCCACATGGCGAAGTGGGTGCGCTCTTCTGGATCCGTGAGAATGCCGTTGCCGATCTCGAGCATGTCCGGATCATTGTGGCCACCAAAGTCGGCGTAGTTGGTCAAGAACGAGTTCATGTTGAGGATTCTCGCAACGCTCTCCCAGTTATCTACACAGCTGTTAGTCGACTCTGGAAGATGTGGGTAGCATTTGGCAAAGATCGCTGACTGAAAATATCGTTAGACATCCGCCAGGATTGGCCTGTCGTATTGCCCCAGGTCCAGACCTCATCAGTTCCTGTAGCACGTAGTATTAGCATCGGACGCGGAAATGGATCCCGAGATCACCTTACCCCATTCGCAAAGACTGAATAGGATCGTCCGGTTATGTTCTATCAAGGCGTTATGCATAATGCGATGCCGCAGTGCCGTCAACGATTGACTGTAGTTTCGACCATCCACAGGCCATTCAAAATCACACAATGGCCCATACGAGAACTGTTGCGATCCAGACACGCAGGTTCCATTTTCGCCTACAGGTTCGTTGTAGGAAGGATCAGGATTGCAGGCAGTACAATTTGGATACCAGTAATCGGGTACGCCGCAGTTGTCGTATTTCAAGTAGTCTACTCCCCATGCCGCGAAGGTGGCGGCATCAACCTGCTCGTAACCGAGTGAGGCTGGGTAGCCACCACACGTTTCGAGACCGGCGCTCGAGTAGATGCCGTACTTGAAGCCCAGGTCGTGGATCTTATCAGCGATGCCTTTGATACCATCCGGAAACTGTTGTGATAACAGATTTAGTCGAAGAACATGAGGATTGCTTAATCTTTCCACTTACTTTCGTAGTGTCCGGCATGATCTCATGAGTGGTGTCGTCTCGTCCAGTCTTGATTGACCAGCAGTCGTCCTGGATGACATAGTTGTAACCTGCAGCTAGGAAGCCTTTGCTAATCATTGCATTCGCAGCAGTCATGATCTTGTCCGCATTGATATCGCATGCGTACGCATTCTAGCTGAATTGTTAGCTGTAATAACCGATATTCATAACCATACGGACGTACCCAGCTGTTCCATCCCAATGCAGGGAGCCTACCTGTACCGTCAGGTAAGGTGTACCCTACCGCGAATGGTAGAGCAGAGAGAACAGCGACAGAGATCTTCATCGTGGCCGATGTCGAGTAGGAGCAAAGAAAAGGGAAGTGAAGCAGGAGAGAAGTACAGCGAAAAGACCATTCATACTACATGTACGTGGAGACGTGCAGAGCCGCTCGTTGGTCGGTCGAAGTGTTACACAGGACCAACAGAGTTCCGAAGGCCTGGACCGTTGTGGCAGGTGTGAGTGTGAAAAGGACCATAGAGGCTCCTGAATCGGGTCCGTAACCTGAGTCGAAGTGACATCGTGTTAATGATCTGCGCGCAATCCCCCGCTTCATCTCCGCGTCTTGCAACAGTCTCCTGTGGAGTGTTGAGGAGTCGGGAGGATCAAACGTGTGAGGCAGATTGGAGAAAGTGGTTGCTCCGAAGGCGGCGATGTCATCGAATAACGTGGGGACAGGTTTGTTGGCGATAATACTGTATGGGATGTCGGTGTCAGCAGAGAGATGAAGGTGAAGTCGCGATGGACAGAGACACTTGGCCAGAGCTCGTGCCTACGGCGTGTGTTGTCAGGATAGTGAATTCATTCGATAGTACCATCAGAGAAACATGGACGCGCGAGTAGGTTTTACGGAGTTCAAACGCTTCCAGAAACCAAGGTTCTTGTCTGCATATCCAACGCATAATCACAACAAACCGTCTCAAACAGAACCGTTCTCATCTCCCGGTCTTTCGCCCCGTCGAATCTTCCTTTCGTCCTCCACCTCTTCCTCGTCGTCGTATAAAGTCGTTGTCTCATGCCTTCTCGCAACATCTCCAGCTTCTGGCAGACTCATATGGCGTTCCTTCTCTGGCGAGGGCAAGATCCCCGTCGGTAGCGGCAGCTCATCCTCACCACCAGCAGTAGTGGGAGGAAGCCTGTCGGATCCGAGTATTCTTCCCAGCGATAGCCGCTTGGACTTGGCACTTATCCATTCATCGGCGCTGCTCTGTCGTCGACGTCGGCGAGGATTCTGGATCAGCTCCCACCAACCGACAACCATGGAACGGCGGAGCATGAGGATGAACGTGCCCATTCCAGTCATCTGTCAACAAAATAAAGTCAGCGCTTCTGTATGCACCACCACACACAACCACAAATCGTGCTTACCGATATCAAGAAGAAGCTAGCGATAACGGTCCCCTCTGGCACACTCAGCGCCGCCGCCAGAGGCATGCACTTCTCCTTATCACCGAGCGATTCGATGAGACAGACAGTCCACCTGTAGATTTGATCCGAGTGTTCGGGCCTCGAGCTCATCTTTGCGGTAGTGACTTGTCTAGCGTAAATGACACCAAAGTAGATGGTCACGAAGATGACAAGCACACTGAGCGCGATCGAACGCCACTGCATCAGCAAGACTTTGCGCACGCGCCTCCAAGCGAGACGCTTGGCGGCCTTCCTCGCAGACTGCTTTCCATTGCCTGTGACGCCGGCACTACCGGCAGTTGTGGCGCTGGTTCCTGTGGTCGTGCTGAAGGATTGTGTATCTTGGCGGAACCAACTTTTCATGTAGATCGCAAGGCAGAAGCCAGTTGTGCCGAACTGGATCAGTGCTCCAAGAACGCCGAAGGCGATCAGCCAGCCGAACCAGGTGGCAAAGGCATCTTTGGGGTTTGGTATGCATGCGCCTCCAACGCGAAAGGAGACGCCGGTCACGGGAAGTGAGATGGCGAGGAAGAGGGCAGGCAGGCCCCAGCCGAGGACGTGGGCGATCCAGACGTACAAAGCGGTATGCTCCAAGTCCCAGCAGACACGCAGGTGAGTCCAGAGGGAGCGGAGGAGGACTGCAGTAGGTCAGTAAGGCATATCCGCAACTCGCCCCTAACCAATCCCAATTGTGGAAAAACTTACTCCACACCACCGCAGCCATACTCCCAACCTCCAACAACGCGCCGGACCACGCACACGACAAACTCGAGTACATATCCCGAGGCGTAATCTCATTGTAGCACTGCTCCGGTTGCGCCGCGATTGGTATTATGAAGCTGATCTGTGGGAAGGCTGTCAGTGCTACTATGACTACCCGATTCATTCTCAGTGTTGTTCTGACCTCTAGCAACATCAAGGCCAGACACAGCCCGATGCTGAGATAATGCCTCCCACTGACTTCTTTCGGCAACACAAAGAAGGTTACCAGCAAGAACACCTGACATAGAAGCGCCGGCACATTGAACCAGTATGATATTTCTGCGTTACGCCCGAAATCGTCGGACGAGACCCATTGTTGCAGTGGGCAGGGAAGGCAACAGATGGCGTCCTCTGTTACGGGGCCACAGAACCGTCCTTTGAGGTACTGAAAAGCTGTTAGAGGACTTCGCCAGGCTGGACGGTGGATCTACTTACTCCGCCTGTGGTAGGAAAGTCATCGAGAGGAAGGAAAGGAGCTGGACAGATGGCGGTGGAGGCGTTGTAGGCCATCCTGATACGGCCACTGCCTTGCTCGAGTTCGAAGGATGTTGTCACCCAACTCGGCGTCGGTGATCGTACAGCTTGCTGCTCGAAGAAATAAGATCGTTGACGGTTGTGCAACGGGTAGCGTATTACGGTGCGAGTAAGCGACCGCCTTCAACAATGCCTGTAAACTGATGGCATTGCCAGTGCTGACTTTCGGAGAATCGAGGTCTGTTAGCTTCGTGACTGCCGTTGCTGGGGTCACCCATAGAGATGTCGCTGGAATGCGGCCACAACCGGTCGCTGCATGACTGATGAGGAATGTGTCCTCGAGCTGAGTTCGGCGATGGTGAATCTGGACATTGCCGTAACGGTTTTGCCAGTCATGCTGTGCCTCACAGATTGAATAGTGTCGGAAAGATAAGAACTGAAAGCACTGCCACGGAGAAAGGAAAGCCAAACGCGAACTCTCCAGTTACGATACGCTGTCCCCACCACATGACTTGATAGGCGCCGCTGAAGACCATGATCAGAAAAATTGTGCGCCGTTTCATGCCCAAGAAGGCACTACCAGAGAGGTCAAAGCCAGCAAACAGATATGGGGCATCCGGGTCCAGCGCCAGCTTTCTTCGAAAGCGTTTTGAGAATTTGCTTATCTTAAAGGCCGTGTCGCTCAAATCGTTTGGATTCAATGGCAGCGAGAATTTTGCCTCGCCATACCAGCGGGTTTCAAGCGCCAGCAACGACCATCTGGCCGAGAAGGCTGGGCCTAGGTTGATCTTGAGCGCGATCTCGCCTGTGTCGACCTGCCATTTCTTCGCGCCCGATGCTTCTATGTCCACCTGCCATTGGAGCTCGGCGCGAACAAGGTATGCGATCGGTAGATTGCCCCATTGTTGGTCGCGAATGTAGGCAAGAGATCGAGGTGCGGTGGGATCCTTACAGGCCCGCCGCACTGTCTCACCAAAGGCCTTGCACATTTCCGCTAGTCGTTTCGCATTTGCTGCTCCTTGTGTGATCTCGCAGAATCCATCAGAAGATGTGTCCATCGAGTCGTAGGCGAAGCACACCACAAAGCTTCCGAGGACCGGGACTCCGCTGAAAGCGAGCCCACCAAAATATAGGCCGTCCTTCTCCAATGGTATGATAGCTATCCCCTGGGCCACCGTTGATACCGGCGGGAAGACGAGGTCAACGTAGTCCTCGAGTGGAAATCGAGTCAGGTCATGCTTCCGAAGGTTGACATACACCAAGCCTTCCGCCTTCAGTCGTGTTGTAATGACATCGGAAACCTTGTCTGGCCACTCCCGTGCGATGGTGATCGTCCGCATTTTCGCGACAGCGGCCTGGTGTGGATACGCAACAGCCGTGCGGCTGCCTTGCAAGTGTCTGGCTCTCGTCTTGATCTTCAGCGGCGCGCTACCCACGATGAACTCATCCTTACCAGTCGCTAAGAGCCGCAGTGCTATGACCCCGTGCCAGTCACGACAGTTCAACATAGCCATCCATCCCTCGTGAGGGTGCTGGAAAACTGGGAGCGTAATACGCAATCCTTGGTTGGTCATAGAGTACGGCACGCTCGAAGGCCTGCGGCCCCGAGACACGATGTTCGCACAGGTCCCTCGGAAGGAACTCGGCGATATCGCTAGCAATCTCGGCTTGTCGAAGTCCTTCCATGTATCCGTTGTCGTCAGAACTTCGAAAAAGTCCTCCATGCTTGATGCTTCTCCCTGTGGTTTGGCCAGCTGCTCCTGGACCCACTCATCGACAGGACCATAACTGCCATCCATGATCGTGTGGTAGAGGTTGAGATTGAACGAGCTCTCGCGCCAGGCGAAGATGGAGTGATCGGTGGAGACTTTGATGATTTCCTCTTGGAGCCGAACGAATGCACGCCGCCCTTCGCCGTAAAGAAGTGGTAAGCTGACACCGAAGATCCCGAGAAGACTATAAGCTTCATCCTCTATGCGAGTCGTCCGTCTGCGAGCTGCCCACGACATCCGTTGGGCGACGCTAAGATATTGTCAGCACCGCGAACCTAGAACGCATAGATCATCTCGACTAACCTGACTTGAAATCTTGCATCGACATCGTGGAAGACAGCTTTTGGGACCTTCGTGACATCGGAGATGGTTTCCAGCAGTTCATCATTGCGACTCCCAACAAGCTGCCACTTCCGATCGTAGAACCTTACCTCCCGCGGCGCGATGAGCTCCTGTAACGTCCACCCTCTCTCAAACCACTTACTCTCGTGCCACCGCTCCTTTCCCGTCGCCACTCTTCCGCCCAACTCATCAAACAGCGTCTCGACACCATCCCCGCTCTCATCGTCTTCGAGCACTTGCTCCGTCGATATCTCTCGCTGCAGCTCGAGATCCATCTCGCCCTTCTCGCTCTCTCCAAGTTCGCTGTCAGCGACCACTACGTCCCCCAAGTAAGCATAACAAACCCCAGCCTTCCGATAATACGTCCACATGGAATTGATCGCCTCGCTCAGCTCCGCACTTGAGCTCTTGTCGATACACACGGTGTCAATCCAGATCCATTCATAGTCATCTTCGAGTGCTTGGGCACAGGCCGAGGTGATCTTGTTGTCACTACCACTGCCATCATCAACAAAGCGTCTCGAGCGTCCATCAAGCCAGAGATCCTCGAATGTAAGCTCATCTGGACCCCAGGTGTGCGATAAGATAGCATACGGAGGGATGGAGCAGGATATGAAGGTGGCGAGGGACTGAGTGCGGGTGTTTAGGAGACGCATTGACCTCGGTTTGATTCTTCCGACGAGTTTCAGATATCACGGGATTGAAGTATGAGGAAGTCTTTCGTGCTGTTAGAACGCGTCTCCATCTCGATGCTGCAGCTCGACTTCGTGGCTTGGAGCTGCGCCCTCTCGCGTCAAGACAAGGTTGGCCAGTATGACGGCCGGGACCTTGGGATCATGGTTGCAGGACTCTTTCCGCGACCTTGCCATGATAATGCATGATATGCATCATGAAGTGCTGAACGGCTCGAAAGCAATTAAAGACTACTGATGTGGTCGACGCGGGCGACAATTTCGAAAGCGCGACGCGAAAAGTGCAAGATGCCTCAGGCAAACACATGCTTCACACATATCCGCAATATTTGATCTGACTATGCCTGGCATCACTGGCCTATGGCATACGCTACTCTGGCACTCCACCGTCGTACTAGAGAGCTGTCTCAAGCCATCGCCTCACCACAAACCCGTTCCATCCCTTCCCTCGTCCCACACAACCCACCGCCCACAACGCCTATTCGCCCAACGCCCGAACAACATCAAACAGGATACCCACTCAACCCCACCTTCAGATGCCCACGCAGTCCACTCTGCACCTCCGTACCCCAACCCTGCTTCCACTTCACCTCCTCGCTCCTCGCCTCCTCGAACGCTCGTCTACACTCTTCCGGCAGCTCGTCGAGAAGCTCATCCGGAACACTGCTCAGCCCGTTGGGACCAGAGGAAGGGTCCTCGATATGGCCGTCTGGACCTGGGTAGCCGGTGTGCGAGAGTGGAGGGGCGATGTAGACCGTGTCGACGATGGTGAAGTTGCGGCTTACGACTGCTGGGACGGAGGTGAAGAGGGTGGGTGAGGAGGGAGGTTGGTGGTCGAGGTCCATGGAGTCGTCGTGGGTGCCGTTTGGTGTTGTGCCGTTAGTCAGGCCGTTGGTCAGGAGGTGTTGTTCGGTTTGGGCTGGTGACGAGGGCGGAAGGATCTGCTCCCAGCGGGCGTGGGTGGGCTGCATGATTTTGGGGTAGAACATCATGTTGGTGTGGGTATCGTAGACGCCGTTCAGGTTGGCGTGGCGGAGGGCGGTGAGGTGGGTGTTGAAGCGGCTGTTACGGATGTCAGTATGACACCTCGACTTGTGGAATCCAACAGCATACTTCGCCTCTCTGACATGCATCATCTGCCAGTTCGTCACGGTAAGATTGTTTCTCCTCTTCCCAACTGGCCCTGGCTTTCCTGGGTGCACCGCGCCACCTCCTTGTCCGGTATTGCGATACACCTCACTGGCACCATGCCAGGCTACATAACGGTTGCGGTTGTATTCGATCTTGTTGTCGGGGAGCCTATCCTCCGGATCCGCAAGTTCTCCTTCAACGTCGCCGTTCGCCTTGGCCTCTGCGACCTTGTAGTCATCCGTGACCTTCCGCCCTCCCACCACAATACGCGCGCCGAACTCTCGGAACACCGATCGAGCCGTGACCACACCGATGTTGCGACCCTTGTAGCTGTTCGGTAGGATGTCTCGGTCAATCAAATCCTTCTTCTGCTCCTCGTTGACCAGCACCTTGAACAGCTTCGGGTGCTTGGTGAAGAACAGGTAGCTATCCCGGAATCCACAGCATCGTGCCGGCTCAGTTGATAGCATGTACAGCCGCTCGCCTTTGTCCACAATCTTGAACGTGCGTACGCGGTAGTCGCGGCCTCCTTGCAGGTTTCCTAAAGCGTCCACTTTCTCGTTGCCTTCCGGGTCATCGTCCACAACCGCCTCGTCATCCTTCACCTCTAGAGTGTTGCCGTCCTTGTCTACAACACGCGGTTGCGCCAGAGCTAGATCCTTCCGCCGGCCGCGGGCACTTCCTCTGCCTCTGCCGCTGTTGGGGCCCGGTGGTCGGCCTCTGCGCCGCTTGAAGGGTGTGCCGGATTCGCTGCCGTCTTCGCCCGGTTCTGGTGTGCCAATGTCGAGTCTAGATATGCGACCTCGTCCTCTCCCTCGCCCTCGTGTCCGTCGTGGTATGGTCGTTATGGTGGGTGGACTGTCTGCTTCCTCATCGTCATCTTGCGCCGGAGTGCCTACTTCCTCCTCCCCTTCCTCCTCGTCGCCATCTTCTCGTGGTGTCCCAATCAGTTGTGAGTCTTCCGCGTCGCCATCGAGCATCTCCTCGTCTGATCCATCCTCCTCGAGTTTAGGTGTTGGTGGTCCTGCGCAATCCCATGTTAGTTCGTGCGGCTTTTCGCAGGTGGCGCCTGTCATGTCGCGACTCACTGGCGAAGTCGGATTTGCGGGCGCTGCGGCGGCCTCCGAGCCTGTTGCCCTTCTGGAACGGCATCGGTGCTGGCTTGGCGGGGTGCGGCTTTGAACTTCTGCGAAGACGCGCGCGCGACGCTCGCTGGAGCTTCTGCTGATTCGAAGAGGGAAGGTGCAGTCGGCTAAATCTCGGCAAAATTCGGGCCGTCGTCTTTGGACTTCACTTCCTCCCTGGCTTTCTCTTTCTTTCAATAACTACTCTATGCAACTACTTCCTACCGCGGTGCCTCGCCACATACCATCCCTGGTAGCCAGATTGTTCAACACAGCTCCCGCATATGCTCAGCAACATCAAATATGGCGCTATGATAGGCGGCAAACTACTCCTCCCTGGCGTGGTTACTATAGGACTACCTATCACAACAAATCCATGTCTTTTCTCTCCCCGGACGAGGCCAGTATAGAGGATGTACTCAGATATGTCTGCCGGTATTTGATTGCTACTCATTTCCTCCGCGTCTCTCAACCTCGCTTCACCACAAACCATCAGAAAATCTCGGGTAAACAGATGCCACTGTCCGTCTTCTCGCCATTGGAACATTCAACCCAGAGCTAAGACAGAGTCGAGTTACCACAATCGACGTTTCCAGCAAAAGCAATGGAAGAAACAGACGCCTCTGCTTATACTCCGTCTGAAGCTCAACATTCGCCACTCTGTTGCATCCTGTCTCATACTTCGTCTGGACGATGCTTGAAAATTTCCACTGCTTACTTCTCTTCCAGCTCCCTTACTTAACCGCGAGATCGCCTTCGGCTTCCGTCCGGACTCCAGCTTTCCGGCCACTCGACCATACACAATCTTACCCTGCTATACTCCACTCCATCTTCTCAGCAATATACTCATCACATGCAACATGCACCTCAAAATCCACAATTGGTCACGACCTGCCACATGACTAACCTGGCTTTCACCAGCCGCAACAACACTTTCAATGGCCGCGAGTATGGCAATTTCTTTTCTTAAAGCATCGACAGCCTAGCCACACACCCTCTTCGCCCCCAGTGGAAGACCGCATCTGCTTTCGCCGCCTTCGACGCAGACCACGCATTCCAGCGGCCCTTGGAGGCACCACTAACTCGCCAAACCTGAAAACCTAGACTCTATTCGCATTCTCCACGGCCCTATGCCTACCAGAAACGGTGGAATCATCCACCACTGCAACCAATGCGAACGCGCTCCCAGGAGCGCAACCGGAGGGCCTGGGTTTTGCGATGAGCACATGATTTATTGCAGCATCCACCCTCACTGGTTCCGTTACAAGGATCAAAGGTGCTTGAAGTGTGTCGAGGACGAGCGCCGTGCCGAGAAGGCCAGGGTTGCTGCGGCAGAAGCCCAAAAAAAAAGAAGAAGAAGACGAAAGTAAGAGGGAAAGCGACGTACTTTGGGGTGTTGGAGGAGGGAAGAAGGGGAAGCGCCGCGAAGCCAATACTCCGAAGTAAGAACTGCAGCTCCACTCAAACCTTGGTGCAAAGGCTAACTTTGTCTTCAGACGTCCTGAACGGGTGCGGAAGGGCAAGAAATCGAAGTCGAAGTCTGGAGATTGAGCATTGGAGCTATGCCCTATCTCCATCCGACTTTGACTCTGGATTGACATCACTCTTCGGGGTCTCTTGATGCCGCTGGAACACGACGACCGGTCATGGCTCTGCTTTCTTCTCACAGCAGAGCAACTCAGCCGTGGTACTACAGCCTCTGCCACGACTATGAGGGCACTATTCGACGATCGAGAGTACTTCTACCGATCTGCTCCCGATGCTCGTGGAAAGCGACACGAGATCCCTCTTTTCTGCGACTTTCCCAGTTCTCATGGCTTAGCAGCTCGACGAGGCCATTGCAGTCTTTGCTGGGGCTACGAGAGCTCAATGCGACGATCGAGAGTGCTTTCGGTCGTCTTGCTATACACAGACCCTCTCCGCCATCGACAAGCTTGTCTACGCTAAAACCATACCGCTTGTTACCCCAAAAGGTTCTTCCTACGGCCGAGAATAGGCTGCCTGGCCGCAGTCGCAGTCGCAAGGACCGTGGAGACGGCTCATACTAGCGCGGGTGTCGATGCCGTTCTCCTAAGTGGTGCCAGCCCCTCAGAGCGCGATCACTCTCTATAGCAGCAACAACTATGGAACGATCTTGAAGCACAGCAGTAGCCCCGAGCTTGCTTAAGACGGCCTACCACGTTAAGACTGCTACTATTGTTCCTGAGATCATCGGCTTAATCAACCTTCTTGCATCCCCCAGCAATCTTCAACGTCGCTGCTACTACACCACCTGCGCAGCTCAGCTACGAAGTCTCGCTGTGGTGGAGAGAGGAAAAATCTTTCGAGTCTAACAACTAACACAGCGCCCTCCACGCCCATCCTCACTCTCCGGATCCGAATCTGGCTCCCAACCTAATTTCAAGCCATATGGGGAATATCCCTCCTCCTCTTCCTGCCTTACAGTGATCGTTCCGTCGATGCCCCTCGTGTACAACTTAATACAATCCGCTTCGTCCTTAGCGTCACGTTTCCTGAACATAAAGGTTGACGCAAAAGCATTGTACAGATAACTCTTCTGACGGAACGCCTCCCGGACATCCAATCGCGCCTCACTCTTCCTCGGGAACTCATGCAGCAACGTGCTCACGAGCTTCTGACGCAAGATTTTGTTCTCCGGCCAGTTGGGCTCGTCGTAATCGCCCTCGATATCTAGGATGAAGACTGGGTGTTCGTAGAGGTAGTACAGTGGGCCAGCGTAGCTGTAATCCCAGTCGATGATGCCGGTAAGTTTCGGAGGTCCGGAGTCTGAGGTCGTGAAGAGCATGTTCTGGCCATCGAAGTCACCATGGATGAGACGGAATGGTGGATTGTAGAGCGGGTCGTCCGTTTGCTCTGTTAGGTCTTCGTGGATGCGGTGGCGGATGGTTGGGTAGAGGGAGGTGATTGATTCGGGCTCCTGGTCAGTGTCCGGGATGAAGCTGAGGAGGTAGTCTTCCATTGTGTTGAATGGCCCACGTTCGCCGACCTCGTGCGGGATTGCGTGGTTCTGGAGTGGGCCTATCTCGCCGTTGAGGTTGAAAGAGCCGATCTTGTCAAATTTGAGATTTGAGAGTTGGGCGAGGACATCTGCGATCTGTTCCATGACTGCGATTTTGTGCTCAGTGCTGAGCCCTTCCCAGATGGTGTACAAGCGTTGGCCGGGCATTCGCTCCATTATGACATAAGAGGCGCCGACATCGTTCTGTTGATCAAAGTTGACATGATATATCTCCGGGACTGGGATCGTGGTGTGCTCCCGAACATACTTCATCGTGGCAACCGCGCTCTCTCGGACATGTCGATGCTCATCCCGGCGGCGTGTAAATCGGCCAACACAAGTCCAGCCGTCCTCGAACTCCAGAACTCGAACCTCGTGGAAAGAGCCACGATCAAGGGCGTCGATCTTAACGCATTCTCCGTGGCCAGATATTTCCCGAGTTGTGACCAGCTTCAAAGCCTCATGGTCGAGAGCCAGGGGAGGAAACTCGTCTTTCCGCCAGCTCTCTTGTTTGTGTCCTCCCTCGTTCTCGAAGCCAGCTCCTGACTCTCCCGGCTGGGTCTCAGCTCCTTTGGACCCTTCCGGCTCGTTACTAGGACCGAGAGCCTCGCTGTTCAATGACAAATTCGCAACATCACCGGCCACCGAAGCTGTCTCAGCCATATGGTACCCTCCAATCTCGAGTTGAGTCTAAATGAGCGGGTCAGTCGCGTAAAGTGTGGATGGGAAACACCGGTTGTGGCGATAGTTTGGACCATATCCCGTAGTCGTACAGCGGCTCTTATATGGCCTGGCGTGCCCTACCTGAGCATCTTTCTGGACAAGGAAGGTGCGAACCAGCAAGTTCTACAAGCACACAATTATGCACCAAGCAAATACCTTACCTTGATACCCTTCATGCCACCCTAGACATGACACACAACCGACTCACAGTCTCACACAAATGGGAGTCATACCAAGCGAAGGAAGCAAGAGAAGCATAAGGAAACAAGAAAACCAGCACATGGCGGCCGCGGATCAAACATCAGTAGTACCATCGATACCTTGTTCACTACCTTACGTCGTCTGCACAATGCTGCAACTATCCACAAAGCTCTGCGCCGCCGCCGCCCTTTTCATTCATAATGCCATTCCAAGTCAGGTAAATCATGTTTGCCGCCCGATTGCTGTGAAATCACGAGAAAACAAGCATGCTTGATGCACCCCACCCAGTATTAACGCCGTTTCCAAAAGCATTGTTTGCTTGCTGTATGCGCGGTTGGTTGCTTTCTCGCCGCTCTCGCGCTGAAACGCCGATTCGTCGGCCACATGCAACGCGCTGCTGTAGTGATCGTGTGTTCTCGTATACGAGACTGTACAGGAATGTACAGTAAGGTGGTAACGCTCTGTAAATCGACGAGAAGCGCCAAAGCGTTTCCGTGCAAGGTCGTTATATATCGTCAAGCATGCCATGATTGAACTCGCTATCGCTCTGCGCACTGGTAGGCTCGATACCACTCATCCGGTCCCCACCTCCTCGTGTGCTGAAGTTCGTAGACACCCTATTCAAGATACGATCGTCAGAGCCGTCCGTAAAGTCGCGGTCGGCGAACTGCTGCTCCAGCGTGCTCTCATCCACAAACGTGAAACCCTTGAACTGATTCTGCATCGTCGGGCTGAGAGGCGTGCTATCAGCATGCACACCATTCGCCAGCGCGGCCGCCCTCGCATTGAGCGAAGAAGCATCCCCACTCGTAAGAGCATTCGTGAACTCCGGGTCGAAGTTGCTGGTGTCGAGCTCGCTCTTCAATTTCGGCTTGAAAGGCGGCGTCAGCAGCTTCTTGCTAAGAGCGTTCCAGTCCACGTCCGCAAAGAACGGATGCGCCATCAACTCCTCCGCATCATTCTTCGCGCCCAAACGGTGTTGCGGGTTCCGGTTCAGTAGCCCCTTGACGAAGTTGCGGCCCTCCTGCGACAGCGCATCCCGCGGGAAGCGGACCTTGCCGAAGGCGATGTTCTTGTACATTTGCTGCGTGTCCTCTGCGTAGAAGGGCGACCAACCGCAACACATTTCGAACACGAGGACGCCTAGGGACCAGAAGTCGACCATCTTGGTGTACCCTTGCTCGTCGAGCAGGACCTCTGGGGCGAGATACTCTGTCGTGCCGCAGAAGGTGTTTGTGGTGTCGTTCTTCGCGAGGTTGGCTTTTGAAAGGCCGAAGTCGCAGAGTGCGATGTGTCCGTTGGCGTCGAGGAGGATATTCTCGGGCTTCAGATCACGGTACACGATATCATATTGGTGTAAGTGCCGAAGCGCGAGGATCAGCTCGGCGATGTAGAATCTCGCTCGTTCCTCCTGGAAGCGGCCTTCCTTTTGCAGATGCCAGAAGAGCTCGCCACCAGACATGTAGTCCGTGACCAGGTAGAGATCGGCAGCCGTTTGAAATGAGAACTTCAGGCCGACGATGAACGGTGACTCAGACGTAGCCGTTCGTACGAGGATGTTACGCTCGCCAATGGTGTGCTGAATCTCCTTCTTCTGGACGATGACTTTTTTTGAGAGAACCTTCATCGCGTAGATTCGCTTGGTGTCCTTCTTGCGTACTTGGAAGACCTGACCGAATGTGCCCTTGCCGATCAACTTTAGAATTTGAAAGTCGTCTGGGCCGAAGACTTTCTTGCCGCTGGCGTGGAAAGCGATCTTGAGCCTGATCTGACCAGTCACATGATCTGAAGATGCCTCCCGTGTCTCGAGCTTGTACCAGTCTTCGTGCTGATGCTCGAACTCATCAAGGTTGAGTGGTAATCGTACATGGCCGATGAACTTCTCGTTGTTTGACTTGTCGTAAACCGAGATGTCGACCTCGTTGTTCTCGCCTACCACATCGAAAGTCGCTGTGTGCCTCCACTGGGGGTCGGTTGTCTCGTGTGTCACGGGCCGGTCGGCGTCCCGTCTCAGCGCAGCAATGTTCGTCTGGCTGGTTTGCCGACTTCTCAGACCAGGTATCGAGATCGGTGTCCCTGATCCACTGCCTAGCCTCCTCATCGCCACTCCTTTTGCGAGGTTCTCCTTCTCTTCACCGAATCCGTTCTCTCGAGTGTCCATCTCCTCCTCCTTAGGGCCACCTGAGATGTCCTCATTCTGCTGAAAAACACACACGACATATGGCTCCACACTTGGCTTGAGACCTCTGCCTTCTTCTATGCATATTTCCAGCTGACCCTTCAACTGACCAATCGTCGCTCCTTGCGATCCACCCGAGCTCGATCGACTCGTTTTCGGCACGCTTCGAATATTGGGTAGATCATCGCGAGGCTTGTGATCGTGCGAATACGATCCTGAGCGTGGTGTCTGAGGAGGAGTATTCTGATGGCGCTCAGCGCCTTGTGTCAGCACCCGTGCTTCGCTTTCTTGAGCATGACGAGATAATGAATTGTGTGCGACTTCAGGCTCTTCAGTGGCGGTGCAGGGGTTGGAGAGATGGGCAGAGACTTCAGGCTGGGCAACGGCGCTTATGGTCGCATCTGACAACGTGTGCCGGCGAAGGCTGGCAGTCAGCGCAGCGATGCTCTCCTTCCTCTGCGTCCATGAACGCTTGCGAGGAGATGGAGTCCGTCTGCTGCCTTCCACGCCAGCGCCAGCGTTGTTCATAGCGATGAAGGATGAGGAACTGGAGAGTGGAGGTGTTGGGTAGCCAGTGGGTGGTTGCTGTGAGTTCAGTCGCTTGCGGTCGTGTGGCAACATGGGTGGTGAAAAGTCGTGTGCGCCGCTGGTTGCGCTGTGTGGCGATGTAGAGGCGCGGTCCTGTTCCTTATCCGTGATTGTCGCCATGTCGTCCTCTGTGGGTAGATCCTCCTCGGTGTGCTCCTTCTCTGGATCTGGCTGGGAGGGTGCGGGGTTGGTGGGAGGATGTGAAGTGCTCTTGCTGCTCAAACGCAGGGAGTCACGAACCTGTCCAAAATAATTATTTATAATCGCAGGCAAGCGCTTGTCAACGAAATCGGGTCGTGGTGTCGCAGCGCCGGGTGGTGTTGATGCGCCGGAACCTATTTGGTCGTGGAGGTCGTCGTCGTGGTGCTTGCTGAATGGCCGGAGGAGGTCAGCACTCGCCATCTTGAATGAACGACTAGCATTTGCAATGTGGAAGGTGAAAGAAGAAGGAAGTGGTTCAGCCGTGGGCGCAGGCGTGGTGGGTCGGTGAGAACCGGCAGTGAAGTCCCATCGACCGAGATTGAAGTGCAGATGCATGTCGAATTCGATGATGCCGAACACCCCCCGATCCGATCCGGTTGCTCGCACGCAACTCAACTGGCTTTGCTGACTACTAAACCTTGGTCGAGCGAATGAAAAAAATGCAGATGCTGCTTACCTGTGCATTATGGTTCTGAGTCTGCTGGGGGTCAGCATGGCTCTACGTCAAGTGTGTCAGCCTTCGAGATGGACTTACAGATCCGTAGCGGAATGTGGAGGAGGGTGAAACTGGCCGTCTTTGGGAGAGGCCATAACGCTGGCCCTACGTCCGTTCGGCCAGCCTCGAGACGTTGGGCGCGTGGGCGACTGCGGTCCCGATCCTGGCGCGGCCGCGACGAAGGTTGAAAGAGTTGGAACGGCGCTGCTCGATTTGGTCGAAAGATGGCCGAGTCCTCGTGGTCGCCGCTTCGGTTGAGTGAGCGCGGGTGGCTTGGTTACGTCCGCAGACTGGCCGGATTGTTGTAACGCGTCCACGGTGAAGATTTTACCGGAGTTGAGGTCCGGTTGGTGAAGAAGAAGGTTCCGAAGGTCGCAGGTATTTGAAAAGTTGTCGGCAGTGAAGGTTGAATGGGTACGTCACTCTTCACGTTTCACCGACTGGATTGAAGCGTGGCGTCGGTGCGTGTGGCGCGTCGCGGTCGTGGACGTTGAGCTTGGCCATCTCTGACGTCGGAAGCTGGGACATGCGTGTCTCGAAAGCTTTATTTGCGAACGCGACAGCTTTTGTAGCAGGAGACGTCAACGCACTCGAATGGTGAAGAGCCGATAAGTCAAGGCACGAGGGTCATCCTGAATTCAGTTGCACCGCGACGCCGCTCTCATTCCTGCCGGAAACGGCAACAGTTCATCTAGACCACCCAGCTTTCCGGGTTTCTGCAGCCTTGCAGGTGACACGACTGCGTATATCTTTAGCCTCAGCCAAACTATATCCAGTTTCAAAAAGTCGGTTGGAAAGCTGAGTGTGGTCGCAACAAAGGGAGCGCAGTCAGAATCAGCTATGCGCATGACCAGCTAAACAAAGGGAAGGGTAAGTTCGAGAGTGCTACATATGGGAGCATGGGCGCTGTTTGTTCTGCTGCTAAACCATGGTTGGTCCCTCGCAAACATAATATCACAAATACCTGATCAGCTCTGTGAGGATGATCTTGGTCCAGTGGTGGTGTGCTCATCTATATCAGATGAAGGCGCAGGCCAAACGGGAACCTCATACATCCCTTTACCATTTGACTGGGACGATCTCGAGTCTCGGCCTCACTTTGGATATCCTTGCATCTCACGCAGAAGGCAGTACACCTGCTCCAAGAATTCTGTTCATCTACAACTTACTCCCCCGATTCTCCTTCCGCCCCACAACCTTCACCCTCGCCCGCCCATTGCTCAAGCACACCTTCCCCGTCTTCTTCACCGTCGTCACAAACCTCACCTCCTCAAACCCCTCCCCATCCCTCTCCCCCATCTTCCACATACTCACCACCAACGTATCCCCCGGCAACACGGGACTCGCGAACCGAGCAGCAAACTCCTTGATATTCTTCGGATCGCTGCCCCCAAGCGTCTTCAACAGCGCATGACACGAAGTATTCCAAGAATACAACCCATGCATAATCGCCCCCCCAAACCCCATCTGCTCGCCCGGCGCCGGCGTCGCGTGCAAAGGGTTGTAGTCCCCGTTCAACCGATACAAGTGCGCCATCTCCGGCGACGTAGCCTGCTCGTACGTGGCATCCGGCCCCTTCCCCTCAGGCGGATTATAATTCACCCCCTTCGGCCCCTTCGGCCCTCCCCACCCCCCTTGCCCAACATAGAACCCCGACCCTGTCATCCTCGCATAAACCTCCCCTGACTCCACGTCCACGAGGTCGTTCTGCGATTCCACCACCGTGCCGGGTTTGCCTTTATCGTAGATGCCGATGCACTTGCCTCGGACCTCGAAGCGCCTGCCGGCGCTGGTTGTGGGCAGGGGTTTGAGGAACGTCATGCTGCGCTCGCCGTCGACGACGCGGCGGGCGTCGAGTTTGGGAGCGCCGGGGATGGCCATGGAGGAGGACTGCTGCGCGGCGTAGAAGTCGATGACATCTTGGGATTCGTGTTTGAAGGGGAGAAGGATGGGGTAGGTGGGGAAGACGGTGAAGCTTGGGTGGAGTTCCTGGTTAACGTTAGTGCTTGACAATATTGTCGGGTTGTGAGACATACGTAGAGGAATTGGAGTTCGTCGACTGTGCCTCCAATGCTGTTGGCGAAGAGGAGGACGTCGCGCTTGTTCCACGACACTGGGTAGGGTTGGAACTCGTGGCCGGCACCTGGGACGCTCATGTTGACTTGGTTATGAGATGGATATACTCTACTGTGTTTTAAGAAGAGTCTACGAGGGAGGGTTGAACATTGAAGGGCAGCTCTTGTCGACCAAATACCTCGGCCTTACGCGGGGACAGAAGCTCGTGCAGCTGTGAGAGAGACGAGACGGATCTTTGGTGAGCATTTGCCGAGGTCCTGATGAATGACCAACTCTGGGCACATGTTTTGTATACATATCTTTTTGATAGCGCTGCACAATAATTATTCATTTATGTAACGGAGTGGCTTCGTCTGATTCGACCCGCTTGATGCGTAGACTTAAGTAGAACCTGCCGTCGTGTCGATTTCGAGCTGAGCCGGATCCTGCTCGTCAACATGTAATGTGGTTCCAACGGTCTTCACATCCTTGCTGAGCTGCTTCGACCACAGCGCCACATACTTCCCATTCAGTCTGAACAACTCCTCGTGTGTGCCACGCTCGATGACTTCGCCGTCGTTAATGACCAGAATCAAGTCTGCGTGCTGCGAAAATGAATAGGTAGATTAGTATATGTCTCAAAGAGAAACCACGTGGTGTCTCAGCGGATGGTATTCTGGCCATCGAACTTACTTGTATTGTGCTAAGACGGTGAGCGATGATGAACGTCGTTCGGCCAGCAGTCAGCCGTCTGAAAGCTTGCTGGATGGTGGCTTCCGTCTCAGCGTCAATCATCGAGGTGGCTTCGTCGAGAAGGACGATCTTCGGCTGTCGGAGGATCGCGCGAGCAATAGCGACGCGCTGAAGCTCACCACCAGACAACTTTACGCCACGTTCGCCGACCGTCGACTTGTAGCCGTCTGGGAAGGTGTCGATCTTGTCGTGAATTGCAGCTGCTCGGCAGGCATCTTTGACCTCCTCATCGGTTGCATCCAGGCGAGCGTAGCGAACGTTTTCCATGATCGAGACGTTAAACAAAGCTGGATCTTGCGGTACCATACCGAACGAGTTCCTCAAGCTGTCGAGTGTGACCTCGCGAATGTCCTGTTGGTCAATCTTGATTGACCCGCCAGCAACGTCGTAGTACCGGTAGAGCAACTTCAAGATTGTCGACTTCCCGCCTCCAGTCTCACCGACCAGTGCGACAGTCTGCCCCGGCTTCGCCGTGAAGCTGACGCTCTTCAGTGTCGATTTGCGAACATCGTATGCGAAGTCGACATTCTCGAATGCTACCTCGCCGCTCTTAATACTGATATCCTTGGCATCTGGGATGTCGTGGACAGTCGCTTTTGTTTGAAATAACTGCAACAGGCGTTCCGAGTCCGTAAGCATCTGAGTAACTCGTCTTATGCTCCACGACACTTGCGCGAGAGGTGATTCGATCGATCTCCAGTACGCGGTCAGGGTGATGAAGTTGCCGAGAGGGACGGTGCCCTGAGACACCCTATAGATGGCCAAGAAGGATGCTGCCAGACGCCCAAGTACCATGATCAAGGATTGAGCGCCACCTCCGATGAAGTATGCCATGAAGTAGCTCATCTCGGCGGCGTTGAACTCGTCGATCGACTTGACATATCTGTCACACTCGTAGGTCCCTCGATTGAAGTGCGAGACGGTCTGCCAATTGTTGATCGCTTCGTTCTGGACTTTGGACTCATTTCGCCAGCTGTAAGATGCCACGTTAGCCGATGCAACAGCAGTGGAGTACACAGCAACTGGTATTACTTACGCGGTGTTAAACCTTCTCCGACGGCGCACACTCCATGCAGTCGTCTTGGCACCCACCCATATATACGCAACGCCGACAAATGCTAGGATGCAGGACATGTAGATATCGAAGAGGATGTACACGTAGACGAAAGCAATGCCAAGGTCGATAAACATTGGTGCAACTTGGAAAAGTGCAAACTCCAACAACCCCTGCAGATTCTGGCCTTGGTCAACCGCGCGAATGAGCTCTCCACTGCTTTTGTCGTTGTGGAAGTCCATGGATAGTCCCATGATGTGAGCGAACGATTCGGCGCCGATCGACTTGTAGGCGAACTGCTGCACCGGAAGTTCAGCCAAGTTCTGGACCACGCTGAGTCCGGCGCGGGAGCTCAGATATGAGAGGATCCCCCAGATAGCGACCTCTCGGACAGGAAAGACACCCGTGTTTTCCGTAAGCTTCTCCGTAATGATACCGAGTTGCCGTGGCACGAGAACATTGAGGAATCGCTCAGCGAAGAGGACCAGACCGATGACAGCAAGACAGCCTTGTACGAATCGATTCTTCGTCGGCCAGAGCATGGGAATGAAAATTTTGAACTCCTTCACGTAGCCAATCCAGCTTCCTTTCTCTTCGACACGCTTGAGCTGCTTCTTCTTGAGGTCTTTGGTCTCGTCTGGGTCACCCGCGTCCGATCCAATGTCACTTGATCCATCATCGTATTCTTCGTCCGTTCCGGGGAATGCGCCGTAGGACTTCGCCGCGGTAGGTGCTCCGTTCGGTGCCCCGTTCGACAGAAGAGGTGCTGCCTCGTCTCCTTGATCGCATTGAGTGAGCCGATCTTGCCGTGCATGCCAGCTTCCGATCAGACAGAACGCAACCAGGAGCGCAGTCCGGCATAGCTGCAGGGCGAGTCGACTGAAGACGAAGTCGTTCTTAGTGTTGTGTAGCAGCAAGTCAAGTACGGCGATTGGCGTTTCGAACGCAGCACCTAACAAGCATGCACCCAGGTACGGATGCCAGAGTGGTGAGCTAGTTTCAGCGACTCCTATAACAAGCGAGCCGTATGCGAAGACAGATACCATGAGGTAAACGACCGCATCTTGGGGTGCCCAAGTGCCGGGCTCTGCGAGTGAGCGAGCGAGGTAGGTGATAGCTTGGCCTACCAGAGTTGCACATATGCCCGCTAGAAGTGCGATTGCAGTGTATCGTCTTGTGGCTCCGCCTGCACTTTTGGAGGGCTTGTGTAGGACTAGACGACCGTCAACAATGATTTTTAAGAAGCGAGAGTTGACAAGATACCCACAGCAAGTTGCGATGGCTCTGGCCGCACAGAAGTAGACCAGAACACAAGCTGGCGCGATGTAGTGCAGTGTCTGCAAGGCGGTGCTGTCGTTGGCAGACCGTGCCATGATGTTGACTTGTCTTGATACTGGTACCTTGGCTAAGACGTACTTGCCTTGAGGTTCAGAAAGAGAGAAGGCGGGATAGGGAGATGGAGTGAGTGAACCCCGAAAATTGGTGCCACGGGATGATATGATGTAAGTGCAGGCAGAAGAATTTAGTGGTGCTTGCGCGCTGCAGCTGCACTTCTGCGGTGGTAAGCGGCACCTGGAGGCTATGGGAGGTGACAGCCGCGTATCTGCATGTTCGATTTCTGTGTGCTAGCGCTGAAAATGCCGCGCATACGCTCACTGAAGATTGGTGTTCGTGGGCCGGCCAGCCAGCGGTGACTGAATGCGAGGTGGCGTCGCGTATTGTAGCTGAAGTATTTTCACGGGTGAGGCAGAACACAGTGGCGGCCTTGCAGCAGATGACTCATGGCCACCGGTTTCTGAGACGTAGCACTGATAGGGCTGCTCGAGGCCCTGTGGCTGCACGTCTGACGAACCTCGAACTTCTCAAGGCTCCGGGTTGCGAGTGATGATTAGGTGCGAAGTTGATGCAGCTCGGCAAATGCCATCAGGACTGTCACGTGCATGGGCATGTGGGGAATGTACGTTGGGCGAGTCCTTTTCCAGACCTCACCTCTTCTCCATCTCCTACCTTCTACCGCGTACACTCGCCATCACACGATGTCATCTGTCTTTGTTAGTCGATCGAAGTGAGCAGTTCAATGATGGTGGAAATGAAAAATTGTTGGATGAAAAAGCAGTTCTTTTGTGTCTCTACCTGTGTAGAACTATCCTTCTCAAGATCTGCGACCCGATGCGCTGTGCATGAGATTCGATCCTTTACCTGTATGCGCCTACCAAGGTCTGCGCCCGACCAGTCCGAGTCGCTATGCATGAAAACTAATAACATCAAACGCCATATCGGAGATGTTGTTCTCTGAAACTCCATTTCGTTCATCATGTTGGATCGTGAACGTCATTACCAATGCAATGAATGAAAGCAGACCCTGTGAGGGGTGATCATGCGCTCACCTCAATTGGCGATGTGATCGTGAAGTACCCACCGTTCATCAAGAGTCCTCCTGCTCTGTGAGTGAAAGCACACTGTTATCAGCAACATCTCACTTACGTTCGGGGGTAGTGCGTTGGGAGAGTACGCACGTGGTCTGGTCATGCGGCTCCGCTCCAGTCTGTGCGCTTGTCAGAAGCGGCTCAGTCTCGCCCATCTTCGCCTTCTCGAGCGCCTTCAAGTCCTTGCCACCCCAAGCTACGTGAGTGAGCGTGAACGCGGCGTAGACGCTGAGGAAGCCGTGGAGATAGCTGAAGAGCATCGATGCTGGAATGAACCTAATATCGCCTGGGTTGCGGACTAAGTGAGGCATTAGCTTCACGTTCTTAGTAAACACGATCCAGGCGGCGAGGCTGGCAAAGGCAGTGGCGCGGGCTTGGCTGTCGGATCCGGAGGCCAGATACAGGAGTGCGAACTGGAGTCCGTCCATGAGGATCGCTGGCGTCTGGAATTGTCCGATGTAGATGACGTAGAGGCCCCAGGGGAAGCGGGAGAGATCGCACCAGTACGACTCGTTCTCCATGACGGTGAAGTTGCCTCGTTTGGATGCTCGGACCCATCGCATGCATTGGTCGATGAACTTCCAGTCCTCCTCAAGCGTCGTCTCCAGGATGGCGTGCGAATCACTCTGGATCTGGATGTTCCAGCCGTGGCTGTACACGAAGCGCGTCAAGAACTTATCATCGTCCGAGTTGAGCGGCTTGCCGCGCCACGAGTCGTTCTGGAACTGGTAACGGAACTCGTCGCACTGGAGGATCTCGGAGCGATAAGCAGAAGTGCGGCCGGAGAGCGTCGAGATGGAGCCATCTATGGCTTGGCAGCAGATATTGTTCCAATTCCTCCGCTCGAGGTACCCGATGCCGAGCCAGTTGAAGATGTTTCCGCTGCGGCGAGTGACCCTCTGCCTGGTACCACCGGCACCGACCTTTGGGTCTTCGAAGATGGCAAGGAGATAGTCGAGGTAGCGCTCGGATGGCCAGACGACATCGTCATCGGCGAAGACGGTGATCTTGGTATCGACGAACTCGAGAGCCTTCAGCATCTGGACGCGCTTGTTGAGCTTCTCGACGCCGAGGACCGTTGTCCCTGGGATCGAGTTCTTCTTGACGCATTGCTTGACAGCTTCGACGTTGGCGTGGGAGGTGACGACATAGATGGCGGCGGGTGAGCAACGGACGATACCTTTCAGGCACATGACAAGCTCGTCAGGGGTCTTGAAGGTTGTTGGGCAGACGACGGAGACATCCTCGCTGGTGAAAGTCGGCTTCTCGAGAATTGGCTTCGGCTTGAAGGAGAGCCAGGCGTAGATGCCGACGACGGTCTTGAGGTAGCGGAAGATGAAGAATGCGATGAAGACGGCAAAAGCCACCTGGCCGACTAGGGAGGAGACCATGACTGTCTCAGTGTGGTGGGCGGTGAACTGCGCTTGAAAGATGTTTGCGGTGGTTTCGAGCGAGCGTGTGGTGAAAACGAACGTGGTAGCTGATCCGGTCTGCTGTTCGTTCGAGAGTTGATGGAAGATGTTTGTGGTGCGAAGCGAATGTGTGGTGGTAACGAGGGTTGGTGCTTGGATACCGGAAGTCTCTTCGAGCGAGTGATTGAAGTCGGCCGGAAGAACGACTGCGGTATGCAAGATGCTTTCTGGCGAAGAGAGGACGTCGGCCGGCCGAGAGGAATACATTTGTGCAATCTCGACCACAATGGCTTGTCGAGGGTGAACGAAAGGAATCTGCACAATGGGCGTGAAGTCGCGTTGTCTGGCTTTGTGCCGAAAAAAGACTGGGTGAAAGCATTGTGCATATTCACATAAAGGACAAAGACTTGGCGTCGCAACAACGATTCACGCCCACTGAGATGAAGTGAGGTTGCCAATGCATTGTTTGACGGGATGGGCCGCATTGTGCATGTTGCTGCGTTTGCAAGTGATGTCAACGTCGAGTTGGTTCAGTCGAGGATTTTGTCTCGAGTAACATCAGGGAAGCCACTGGAGGAGCATTGAGAACTTCCATACAACGATCTGATCACTCTGGATCTTCGTCGCATGCAGCACTGCGTGGCGTAGCGGTCAATGCTGGGTGAGCCATACCGTTGGTCTGACAGGCTCGTGGTATCGGCAAGGCAGATTCTCAGGGCAGATGAGTCAATATTAATTGATACTAGGGCGAATCCGAGATGGCATGCAAAATCTGAGAATCACCATTCCGGCCGCAGGCCCATGTGCGAGGCGTGGATATGATTGTAGTCCGCACAGCAACCCATATTACCTGGAGCGAGAGTGCCCCTGACAGTCGCAGACTCAAGATCCCGACGGCAATGAGAAGTTCAGCGGTAGGCATGCCCCTTGACTCAGACCTGTATACCGACACATATGGGCCACCTACGCGGGTCACGATACTTCTACTTGTCCGTGACCATTCTGAGTACAGCGATGACCAAGGGCAGGACTCACCCGCCACAGCCTCGAAGCCCTAACATATCTATCAACGCATGATACCTTGAAACAACCACCATTAAAGCTATCAGACACAGCCCAGCACCAACCTCTCAAGCGCCATCGCTTTCTACATACCGTACAACTACATCCATCAGCACTCTGCCCACGGACGGAGACAGGACATCGAACATCGGGCGGCTACGTTTGCATACAGCAATACATCGGCCGCCGGTGCTGAGTTAATCGAGCCCAATGTGGGCACAAAGAGCCTAATTACGTGCGACGGTGTCAGACAGTTATCGAGTTACGTAGACGATGTGGGACTATCCAGGGGTTTGGCCCTTCTCAGGAAAAGGGGAACTGCGATAAATGCAAGCAGAAGGAGGAGCGAGCGAAGGCGGAGGCTAAAGCAGAGGCAGAGAGGGCTAGGGCGAATGCTCAGGAAGGAGCGAAGAAGGCAAGGGAGAATGAGCCACTACATGTGCTTAGCCACTCGGAGCGCAAGAAAGATGGCTGGAACATTCAGTTCAGAAAAGATCTTGATCTCCCTGAGAACGCTAGGGTCAATCAAAGGCAGCCAGCAGCGGCCCCACAGGTGCGCGAAAACCTCGCTTCCCAGGAAACGGTCGAGGCGGCGAAAGGCAACGAGCAGCAGCTCCGGAGAGGCCAGTCAACCCTGTCCCTACGGAGAATAACCAGGTTGGCGGCGGACAGCCAGCAGCGGGTGCTGGGAGGCCGAGAAATCCCCCGCAAAACGCCCAGGCTGGCCAACGGCAAGGCGCAAGGGCATCTGCTAATCCCGCAGCCAACGCTCAGGATGGTGGACGACAGGGGGCAGGGGCACCTGCTAATCTCGCAGCGAAGGCTCAGGGTGGGGGACGACAGGGCGCGGGGGCACCTGCTAACCCCGCAGCGAACGCTTAGGGTGGGGGACGACAGGGCGCAGGGGCACCTGAGAGGCAAGGCAATAGCAATCCCGCAGCAGGCGCTCAGGGTGCCGGAAGGCAGCCAGCCGCGGGTCCGGAGAGGCGAGGAGACAACAATCCGCCAGAGAATGCTCGTGGTGGTGCGAACCAGCCAGCAAGGACTTCTGTGAGGCCAGAGAACCCCGAGCCCGCCAGAAACGCCCGAAATGGAGGCAACCAGCCAGCAAGGGCTCCCGAAGGACAGCAGTCGGCAAGAAGGAAGGGCGGAGGAGATCCTGCCCGCCCAGGAGATGCTGGTAGTGGCGGGCAACCTCGATCGAGGCGAAAGCACCGTAAAGCACGAGACCACGCCAGAGGTGGCGAGGAGCAGCCAGCGAGAGCTGCTAGGCGGAGGTCATCATCAGTGCTGACTGTGCAGTACCGGTCAATGATGAAGTCTGAGCTGCGGACGTCAGCGAGGAAACCTGGTTGCCAAACTAGTTATTTCCGAGAAGTATCTCGGGGCGACTTCAGGCAGTCAACAAGGACGTCTCAGCAGCAGCAATCATCAAAAAGTCGGAAGAAACGAAGGCGACGTCATCGCTCCGAGCCCGCTCAGAACGCCGTAAGACAGTCGGATAGACCACCTGAGCGGCGACGGACTACTCAAGGCAATGTTCGCATGATAGCAAGGCTGCCAGTAAGATCTCCTGATTCCACCGAGACGAACAGGTCTACCGAGACCACCGATTCGAGCAGCGTTTGATCCAGCCGTGGTCGTCCACTGCATCCTGCGATGTGACAGCAGATTGAGGCTCGGATCTACAATTCGTGGAACGATATTGCCGCACTGAAGCCTATTGGTTCTAATGCCATGCTTGAACTGTGAGTCTGCTTGGTAGGATTTTATAACCATCTCAAATTTTACTACGTCCGAGGATTGCGTACGTTTCGACAGGTGTGATTGCATCTGTGCATTACTTTTTATGCCTAGTCCGCGCATCCATGAGCGATCGAGTAACAAATTTTCGCGGGTTACTGTTTGCTACAAGTCAGCAGTCCTCGGTGGCGCAAACATGCTGTTGAACGGACTCAGAGGGGGACTCATGCTTGTGTACTGAGCAGACAGTCACTCCTCTGCAGCCTACATAATCCACGGCGTATCTGTACATCGAACCACCCATATTTCCGACATCCAAAGCCTTACTTGACCAACCTGTCACTACTGTCACGCCTCCAACTGGTACACATCCCATAACGGCAGCCAAACTCCGACGACATCAGCATTTCCAATTCACGATCAGATCCACTTGCCCAAGAATGTGTAAATTGACCGAGAGCGTCCGCTGTAAGCTTGTATCTAGGTCTTCAAGCGCTTTGCTAACAACCTTCCAGTTAAATGCAAGCACAAGGAGCCTCACCTCCGCCAGTGTCGTAACCCTGGCAGGGGCTCTTGCAAACTTGACATTGACAGGGAGGGAGGTTCCCCGGACAAGTGTTACACATGCAAGGGCAGGCTCGACAAGGCCGAAGCTATGAAGGAACACCTGGCTTTCCTGTGTGTTCGACTGAAGAAAGGCAAGCTCCATGACAGATTAAACGCCTTGGTGATGGAGGGCACAGACTCGCGTGACAGCAGCGATGTCAATTCCACAAGCGATGCCGTGTCCACAAGCGATGCCGTGTCCACAAGCGATGCCGCGTCCACACGCTCCAAGAGTAGTAAGGCAACCAGCAAGACATCGGCCAGTAGGATGTCTGGCTCAGGGAGCATCAGCTCCGCTGTTAACCGTATCGTCGATCCTCCAAACGAACTTCGACCGCGAGAGCCCCTGGCACGGAACGAGAGTAGGGGTTGTTGGGCGCGCCCACACAAGGGTCCGAGCACCTTGAACCCATCATTATTTCCTCCGTTGGCAACTACAACGAAGCACTGGCGTGGCTCAAGATCTCGTGGCTCCGTATCCATCGGTGACCCGCCCGAGAATATGGAACCCATTGATGCCCCTGTCGAAGGGGATGTGCACGAGAGAAGGCCAGCTGAGGAAGCTGCGCCGGAGATGTCAAGTTATGAACGCAGCATTCCGATACCGATACGTGAAGCTGATAATCTCGCAGATAACGACCCACGAGGCCGGGATACTGCACGAGAGAGCAGGCGAACCGCGGGAGGGGGCGAGGCCAGGCAAAGGCCAATTGCCGCTGAGGTGCGCAGAGCATCGCGAGAGAGCGGCCGAACCACGGGAAGGGGCGGAGTCAGGCAAGAGCCAATTGCCACCGATGCGCGCAGTACTTCGCGATGGAGCAGGCGGACTACAGCAGGGAGCTCCATCAGGCAAAGTTCAACGGCCTCTGTAGCCCGTAGTTACGTGACCAGCAACGCTGATACCCACGATGCGGACGGCAAGTCGCTGCTTGCGTTCGATACGAGCGAAGTCCCAACGGAGGAAGTCGACCGAGGCCAAGAAAGACCTCCGAGTCATCGAAGGGACGTCAACGTGCCAATGCATGCAGCTGAGGCGCTGGAAGCTGGCGCTCAGCGGGGCCGGAGTCGTTCGCGAGATGTCAGACAACCTGTGGGAGGTGGCGAGGGCAGACAAAGGCCAATGTCGCCGGTGACCGAGCCAGTTGTTGAGAATGCAGAAGCATACAACGATGCTAATACTGATGCTGACGCTGACGCCGATGATGACGAGGGTGAGGAGGAGGAACCCGAGACCAATCATGATCCTACCCTGATATCGACCCTGACCCCAAGGAGGGCGAGGACGACAACGGAGACGACGACGAGGTCGAGGACGAGAACGACCTCGAGCTCGAGGGTTCCGATGGAGACGCTGACAAGCCTAATGAGGAGGAGGAGGAGGCTGATCCAGCGCATGTACCACCAGAAACGGAGCCTCCATATGATTCTGATGGCGGCGTGGACAACGAGGAAGATGCTGCGGATGTTCCGACGCTACCACCGTTGCAGAAGAAGAAGAAGCGGCGTGAGCGTTTCGACTCTGGTCTACCGCCGGTCGACGATGTACTCGATCCACCGAGCAACGGCGACAATAAGTGAAGCACCATGGGCACGGACTCACTGTGGTGGGCATTCAGTGTCGCTCGTATTGATGGTGAGGCCGTCTTGTTTACATACCTAGTTTCGATACGTATATGTGCGTTTGCTGCATGAATGCCAGATCTCAAAGCCTTGACGTCGTCGGCAGACCGCTTCCGATACCGTGTCGTAAGTTCTTCGGAATACTGGTGCTATCGGGTGTCGATACACATGCTCCGATCTACAGCGAGCGTGCCGTGCAAGTGAAAGGCAAGTCTGACTGGCTTCGTCGGTCGCCGTGTGCTGTGCTATGAGCAAACCTCGAGTGCAGAGGCACGCTACGATATGCTGAGAGAGGTGGCATAGCCTGGGAGCCATGTGATGACTCTGAACGTTTGCTACTGGGGAGTGGTGTATATATACAACAGTGTACCGAGATATCTAGAATTTATATCAGCCATCGTTGCTCCCTTTCTCAACCACTCTTCAATCCACTGAGCCGCTGCAAAGCTTCACCCATCGAAGCAAACCACTTGACCCAGAAAGCGAAGATGTGCGTCCTCACCGAGAAAGTCCGCTGCAAGTCTGCTTATGCTCGACCGCACAACCCACCCTTTGCTGATGTACCCAGGGAAATGCAATTGCGTGACACCATATGCAAAGCTATGCAAAACCAGCAAATGCAAGCTGACTATCCAGGCGCGAGGTGCCGACGACAAAAACGAGTGCTTCGGTTGTCGATACGGTCGCGAGAAAGCTGCGGAGAAGTGGCAAGACGTTGTCGCCATATGCTCCACGTTGACCCGTAAACAGCTCACCACCACCAAGCTAAAGAACGTCACGCCTGAGGATAGCAGCTCCGGGGCCAGTAGTGCCGGCAAACCGCAGACTCCGAAGAAGAGTAAGCGGGCTAGTATTGGCGCTCTCAGCGCTCTGACTAGCAGCCCTGGGTCCAGTAGTGCCGCCAAGCTCCAGACTCCGAAGAAGAGTAAGCGGTCTAGTATTGGCGCCCTCAGCGCGCTGATCACAAGCCCTGTGAAGCCGCGGCTGGTTGAAGTCGACAGGCAGCGAGAGCCCGCGAGCCGGTGGCAGGCAAAGGGTGGCTACGTCCGCTCGCGGAAGAGTAGGAGCACCCGATCGCCTAGCCGCGAGCGCAAGGATTCTGCAGCGGACAGTGATGGTCTGCCGGCAGATGACCTGGCTGACGGGACATCCGAGTTGTCGATGGCCGATCGCGACAAGATCTTGAAGGGAAAAACCACGCCGAAGGAATCAACTAAGGCGAGGCCACCACCACCGGTAGACAAAGCTGATACACGCGAAGCCAGCCCTCCAAGAAGTCCAAGTGCTTCGCCTACGGCCAAGCGAACGAGGGACGCTGGTAAAGTTCCGGTGACTGCAGACGAGGAGCTTTCCGATGGCGACGACAAGGATTCCGTGAAGGCTGATGGGTCTGCCCCCAGCGACGACGAGCTGTCGGATGACGGCGATGACGAGCCCCTCCCATTGCCTCCCCTGGTAGCAGGTAGGAAGCATCCAGGTCACCCCATCAGCGGTGTGGACGACGACGATCTGGGTCTCGGGTCTGGCTTGAAGCCGCGAAAGCGGTGACCGAGATGAGTGACCAGCACCACCCTTATTCAGCGTCTGTGGTGGAGTAGCGGATGTCCTTGGGAACATTGGCGGCGTTCGCGATACGGGCCTCTAGCTTCCCTTAGTTCATGTAGGTGCTTTGCTGTATTACCGTCCAAGTCTCACGATCCATGCCAGGTGTGCGCATTCTTTCCACAGTAGTTGTACCGCGTCAGGTTTGCCATCTTCATCATCCATCTCAACTCCGCTGCTGCTTCTGCGCTGCATCCTTCAACAGGCTCTCCCACTTCTTATCCATATGCTCCTTCCGGTAGTTATAGTAGCCATAAGCTATCGCTGGTATGGCGAGCAGCGAGACGAAGAACGTAGTAAGTGGTCCAGCGTTGTTCGGGGGCGGTCTCGATTGTGGCGCTAGGAAGCTCGGTGGTTGTGCTGAGTGCTGCGCCGGCTGTAATGTGAAGTCTGCAGGATTCTGCGATTGCATCGGCGTCTGCATCTGCGTGGACTCGGCTTCCGGCTTCAAGAATGGGTTGGTTGCGATCTTGTCTGTACTCTGGGATTGGAAGGGCGTCTGCACCTTTCGCTCCGCCTTGGTGGATCCATCAGAGTACGCTCGACGGCCGTGAAGACGGATCGAGCGAGTCGTTCGGCACGATGTGTGTTTTCCCGCAACAGCCGTTCGCAGCATGGTGATGGATCAGGTGATATCGAAAGAGTGAGGTCGATGATTCCCCAAGGCGAGCTCTTGCACGCCAAGCTTCAAGATCTAGATCTAGATCTCCAACCAAAACAGAAGCACTTCCCCTCCACTTCTGCACGCCGATGACACCAGATGGTCTGCAGAATGACCAAGCTTGCCGAGGCTCATCAAAGCAAATTCATAGCTCATCCCCTCCAATATGCCCTCTCGACAACAGAAGCTGAAGCCACGAGCTCTCAAAACCGCCTGCCGGCCCCGAGTACCCTTGCAATGGCATAGCACGGTCCAGCTGGCGATTGGTCTATCCTATTATGGATCCAATGATCGATGGTGACGTTCTGCATACATTTCCTCCCCTGCAGTTTGTGTCAAGCATGGTTTCACCGGCAGGCGTTATGCTGCAATTGCCAGCATATCGTGAGCATATGTAGACTACGTGAGTAGGCAAGTCATATCTTGAGACAGCTTTCTCAGACCTGTTTACTCTCATCTTCTTCCACCAATTTATCTCTCGACGAAGGGATCCGAACCTTCAGTGAGCAACAACACTCTGCCTGTGGAGAAGTTTCGTTCCTTCTTCGACCTTCTCACTTCGTCGTCTACTTGAACCAAAGGACATACCAAAATGGTGACCACCCTAAAAAACTCCGGCGACCAAGCCGAATTCCCAGCCCGAAAAGACGGCCCCTTCTTCGCAGAGGAGAAAGAAGGCTGGAAGGGCTATGTCGAATGGGAGAAGTACCCAGAGAAGAAGAAGCAGGGCGCCGAAGTCCTCTCACAGTATGACTTCCCTGGTCCGCCGGAGTTTCAGTTCGCGCCGCTACCGAAGACGAATCCTATCTTGGAGGGGATCAGGTGGAAGCAGTATCATTATGCTATTGGTAGGCAGTTGCCAATTGTTAGTAGTGGGAAGCGTGTGTCACTGACGAATTGGGTTTGTTTGTGCAGGTGGTGCGCTCAAAGAGTACCCAGATATCAGCTGGAAGTACGTGCAGAAGGAGAAGAGTGAGGATATGATTCATGTGCTTCAGTTCCCGTATAATGGGGAGCCACCGCGAGTACGAGTTCCCTCTTGCCGTCAATATACTCATTTACTAACTCCGTTGAACAGAGCAAACTGGTCGAGACAGAAATCACGAACAACAAAGACCACTTCGTCCGCAACCACGGCGGCATACCAGAAATCGACGAAGATACGTTCGAAATCGAGCTCGACGGTTTGGTGAACAAGCCAATGAAGATCAAGATGTCCGATCTGAAGAACGAGAAGCTCTTCCCGAGACAGTCGACTACTGTGACTATTCAGTGCTCTGGGACGAGGCGCATTGAGCAGATTGATCTGTACCCTGGAGATGGTCAGTAATCTCTCCTTGCCAACTTCCAGCTCGCCACTCATATACCATACAGGCGACGAACTCATCAACGCCCCCTGGGGCGAAGGCGCAATCGGAACTGTAAGTTGACTTGCACATCCAATGCTTGACACTTGCAACGCTAAACAGGCCAGGCCCGCTGGACAGGCGTCTCCCTCCGCAGCGTCATCGAACACTGCGGCGGCCTCAAAACCTCCGAACGCACTTCCGACCAAGACATCCACCTCGAGTTCTACGGCGCAGACACCTACTTCAAAAAAGGCCAAGTAATGAACTACGTCGTCTCCGCCCCCTGGCGCAAAGTCAAATACGACGAAGTCCTGCTCGCCTGGGAAATGAACGGCGAACGGCTCCCCCACATCCACGGGTACCCGCTGCGCGTCGTCGTTTTCGGGTACATAGGCGCTCGAAGCTGCAAGTGGTTATACCGGATCAAAGCTATCAAAGGACCGAGCCAGGCACCGGTGCAGAAGAAGGAGTATCTGTACTACACCCCGCAGATCGGGAAGCACAATGTCAAGTACAGCAATGGGTTTAGCATCCAGGATATGCCGGTGAGTTCGGCGATCATGACGCCGTTGGATAAGGAGGTTATTGTGCATGATGGGAAGATTACGTTGAGGGGGTGGGCGTACAGTGGGGGCGGGAGGTTTCCGGAAAGGGTCGAGGTGAGCGCCGATGGGGGGAGTGTGTGGTATGAGGTGCCGTATCGGCGGTTGAGTAAGAAGTACTGGTTTGGGTGGCGGGTGTGGAGTCTTGAGATGCCGGTGGAGTATGAGGGGTGGTTGGAGTTTTGTTGTCGGACGTGGGATAATGCGTTGAATACGCAGCCGACTTTTGTGAGGTCGGCTTGGAATTGGGACTTGCATGTTACTTCTTCTTGGTACGTTGGAGAGTCGGTTTTGTTGATTGGGTACTGACAAGCGTGCAGCCATCGCATCAAGGTGTATTCGGTCAACCGCAATCGCCCGGAGACTGCAGAGCGGCTGAACTACCTTGAGGACAAGGGCATGTCGTTGCTACCGATCACGCGACCGCTTGAGATGGATCTGGAAAGCGATGAAGCGTATGACGCGGAGATGGAAGCCCAGGGTGGCAGGGATCCCACTGAGTGAACTTGAGATGGTACAGTATTCACAACGGTCGAAGTAGTGGTTCGAGATATAAGTCCAGGGTGGCGCACAAATTCCTTTGACAAGATCGGAGTGGAACGGTACTTGCAACGGCCGCTGTATTTGGAATGGAAATGCACATTTTTATGAGCTGGCTATTGCCTCGTCTATGCAGAACACCGAATCATGCGATGCAGTTAAACAGCTCACCGCTCCTTGCTACGACATCTGCCAGCCTGGTATCTGCACCACAGCGCTCCCACTTCCGGGCTTGCTGACCACGATGGCTTCTTCCAGCTTCTCGTCCGTGATGTCTGGGAAGTGCTTGCGGTAGTAGTTGTTGATCCACGATTGCCTTACGTTCTCCACCTTTGATTCGGGTACCAGGTGGACCGAGCAGCCGCCCTGTCACACACGTAGTTAGCGACACATTGCTTATAGTTTGAGTACGTGACTTACCCATCCAGCACCAGTCAACCTACTCCCATACGACCCAGCCTTCCTGGCCAGCTGACACAGCTCATCCAGCTCAGGGCACGAGTTATCGTAGATGTCTCGACAAGACTCTTGCGTATCATTCAGCAGCGTCCCCAAAGCCTGCAACAACTCTTCATTCTCTTCATCGGTCTGTGGTGCCGGCGCCGACAACAGAGAGTTGAACTTAAGCACTCTAATCGCCTCACCAAACACATGCATAGCTCGTTGACGTAACATGAACCGCTCCGCTCGAATCGGGAACTTTTTCATATACTTCTCCTCCATTTCCTCGATGCTCATGCCTAGGATCTCAGAGATCTGCGGTCGCGTGTAACCCTCTTCTTGGGGTAGGTAGTCATCGACTGCCCGGATCAGATATTGTAGCTGGTCCTGGAAACCGGCCTTCGAGACATCGTGATTATCTCTGATTCCTTGTCGTTCTTGCATGAAAGTGTCGTGGAATCCTCGTAAGCTTACGCCTAATGGTCCAGCATCTGCTGGGAGAGCGCTGAGTCCGAAGATGTTTGATAGTACGAGAGCTGCGAGCGTGACTTCGACGACTCGGAGGTTATAGCATACTGGCGCTGTTGTGTGCTTATCTGCTGCGACGAATGATTGGGCGATGACGAATGTTAATGGCGACTTGAGCTTGGGGAAGGCGATGTTCTTCGCTGAGAGCTCAGGCACGAATGAAACGTATAACGCTGAACCTTCGAGCGGGAAGACAGAGGCAGATTGGTCCATGCCACCTGAGTTGACGCCAACAGCCCGCTCCGAGACGATGGCGAGTTCAACGAGCTCCTTCTTGTCGACTTTGTCAACACCGTTGGCCTTCATCACTGCTAGAGCACTGGCGCAGACGAAGGCAGCGCTACTCGATAGCCCACCTCCAGATGGCACGGTGCCGTCCGCGAGGACATCCATGCCGACGCTTTGCTGGAAGTTGTTGGACTTCTTTCGTAGAAGATCAGTGGCGCCGACAAGGCCGGACTTGAAGTAATTGGACCATTCCAGTGCCGATGGGTCAATATGGACATCGCCAGTATTCGGGATGTTGAACTCTCGGCTCTCGAACTTTTGAGGGTGGACGTTGGTGAGTCGTATTGTGCTTGGTCCTTCTTCCTTCTCGTGGATGGAGACGGCAAGCAGAACATCGGCTGTGATGGCCATTGGCATGACTTCGTATAACGAGTAGTCGATATGCTGTAGATCTGGTTAGCACTTGTCTTCGCAGGTATGAGCACGTGGCCACTTGCCTCTCCGATGATGTTGACTCTGCCAGGACTTCTTGACACAAAATCGGGCTGTTTTCCATAGGTTTCCTGGAACGTGCTGAGGAGAGTCTGCCATCGCTTCGTTTGCTTTTCGAGAGCCTCTTTGGGATAGACGTCGGCCAGCGAAGTCTTCGTCGGGACTTCCATGATGCAGGTACGCCGATGCCGTATGCTCAAGGTGTGAGAAGTCCAGGAAGTTCACTCTTGGTGCTTCTGCCAGCTCTCCAGTCTTGGACCGTACGATTTTGGTTTACCGAGATATTCTGACTGCTTCTGAGCCACTCAAAACTACGCTTTCTATTAATGAGGATGGCGAGGGAGTCGCGGATAAATCGCAAGCCAAGGTGAGGTGAACTACATGTACCTTACATGTACTTTGTGCTGTTCAAGGTCGGAATTCCAGATCGGCTCCACTTCACATTTCACCGTACATTTGACGACTTCCTTCGAAGACACGACGAGGGAAAGTTGGGCTAAGGTAACTTTTTAAGCTTCTATGTGGTATCATATCTTGACGACCCTTCTCTGCGGTATTTCGATTCGTTCTCGCTGAGGGTAAGATCGCGACAGGTTTTCGACAGTGGTGTTGAGCCCACTGCTGTTGCACTCTGCTCTCATCGTGCTGCCGAAGTGGTCGTGTGTCCACATCACTGTTCCAAAGATGCCGTCTTCGTGCAGATCCAAGTCGAAGCATACATGTTCACCCGATCGGTGCATGTTCCCGGGGGTATCCTCGCCGCAACTCTCTTCGTTACAAACCCGTTCATCTCAAACGCGCGCATATACCACGGGTTCAGACCAGCAGATCTGAGCAGCACGCGGCCTCCGAGCTTCAGAGATCTGTTGACAGCCTTGGCTTGAGCATCTGCTTCGGGCCCGGTCGGTGAGAACCAGTCCATGCTGTCCATCAACACGGCGATCGTGAGGGCCTCTGGCTGCATCCGCGCGAACACCTCTGCTAGCTCATCGGTGTGAATGCGCAGGTTGTCAAGGGCTCCTGGTTGAGCGAGCTTGATGTGCGCTTTTGGTGTAAGATAATCTGGGTGGCATTTGCGAGAGTATTCGCCTGTCTCATCGTTAGCGAGATTTTAATCAAGGATTGCATGCGAGCCGAACTTACCCAACAAGCAGAGCCGATAGTAGTGGTTATCCTCGCTGAGAAGGGTATTGTTCACAGCTGGATCCAGTGTCTGAACGCCATAGTTCCAGATGGCCTGGCCACTCTTTGTAGCACCAACCTGACCCGGCTGCCCAACGCCGCTCTTCTCGTCGGAAGCAGCGATTGCTGACACACTCGGCCGGTCCAGCTGTCGCTTGTAGTCCTCTTCGATCATCGCTCTTTGCTCGCTAGGCACACCTAAAGCTTTCCAGAGGAAGCGCTCGGATCCGATCACGAAGTATGCGAGGAACTGCGACAGGAGTACCCGGCGGACACGCTTATTCCAAATCTCTCGCTGCTCGTTAAGCGTTTGAGCCTCGCACATTCGGCGCATGTCGTTCTTGATGCCTAGCAGACTACCTAACCAGGAGACGAGGCGTAAAGCATGTCTGCTGCCACCAGTGAAGTACAGACCCTTTCCACTGGGGTTGAAAGTTGGTGTGCCGAGGTGCAGCCAGTAGTCGAAGGCCTGGCTCGAAAGATGTGGTGACATGTTTTCCAGTAGGAGCTTCTGAAAGTTCTCGTGCTTGCCTACGCCGAACAGCTTCCATACGTCTTGATAGTCCAAGCTCCTGAACGCTGCGACCTTGAGCTCGAGCAAGTGGTTTTGGGCTGGGTTGAGATCCACTGCATGAATCCGCTTCGGTCTCTCCAGAGCATAGCTTAGGATGTTGTCGCCTGCAGATGTGAGTGCGAGAATGACGTCGTCTCCAGTGATCTTGAGTAACCGTGCATCTGTCCTTGAGTCTTCCCATGTGAAGGCATAGATATACTCGTCGTTGAACTGGCGGTGCTTTTGCAGCGTTTCATCGTAGTATATGCGGGTCTTGTTACTCTGATAGTATGCCGCTGGAAGTGGCAGACTGGATGCAAGATTGATAACGGCGGTATCGTAGGCTTTGCTTCTTCTCTCCGTGCTCGAGCTTCGGCGCACCTTGGGGTTGAGAGTCTGAGCATGAAGGTCCAACGCCGAGATGAACGGGCTCTCGGTCACTGCAGCATCCACGGCCTCGAGCTGGTGAATGGAGTTTGCCGTGCTGCGAGTGCAGCCCACGAATATGTAGAAAGGTATCCGCAACCCAAACAGCCGACATCGGCGGTTAGTAGAGAGGATAGTGCCAAACTTGTACTCGATGTAGTCACGGCGCGCGGACTCCAGATTGACGCGGTCCAGCTCGAACCAAGTTCTCCAGAACACTCGGCTGACCCACATGCAATGCCTGTCGATAGCTCCACCAATATAGTTGCGGCTCTGGAACTCGATCTGGTTCTGAACGTAAAAGTCGACCACGCCGACAATGCCAGTGGGAGAGAGCAGGTTGGTGATGCTGTCGATGGCTGAGTGGAACTCTGGAATCATGCTCAGACTGTAAGACATGGTCAAGAGATCCGCGCCCACAGCATCTCGAGCATCCTCTTCGTAGACAGACTTGCCAATGCTGAATTCTCTTTGCGAATCATCCACGCCCGCTTCGTAGTCCGAGAGGCGGAAGGTGCGAGCGTCCTCACAGATCACGTGCACATTTTTCCAACCCAGGCGGTGGAAGCGCTGGCGTGCCACTTCGCAGAGAGAGCTGCTCAGATCGACCAGGTAGACAGCGTGGAAGAATGTCTGGACATCTAGCTGACTTTGCATCTGTTCGATATTCCACCCAGTCCCTCCACCAATGTCAACCCAGATTGGTTTCTTGCTGAGCTGATCGGTGTCTCTTCGGTTCTTGAGCTGCGCTCCTACCAGAGCCAGCATGTCCTCCCGGCCTTGTAGGAGCTTGGCTCGTGTGGCATCGTAGATACTAGCTTGCGAGCTGTAGAAACTCTCCAAAGCGTCCTGTTGCTTGCCAGTGTTGTCTCCAGAGTGCGGCTTGAGGAAGCAGGTGTAGGCGAAAGTGCCATAATGCCGGAGCGCATTGTAGGTCTTGCGGAGAAGGCTGAGTTCAGTAAAAGAGAGTAGGAGGTATGCCAGGACAACAATAATGAGACACCACGTTGCCAACGTGACTTGAGAAAATGGATCTGCTACTCGGCGGAAGAAGTCTGCTGCGAGGGACGCCATGATGAGGGACGGGCACCCAGGTCGTGTGCTCAGCGGTAAGAGTAGCTTGAGTGTGAGAGAGGAAAGAAAAAAAAGTGCACGAGCAGATGTACTTGCCTAAGAGTCTTCGGCGCCATGGACTGTAAGGTACAATCAACTAACCTTGAGCTTGTGAGACCAACAGCCGGTACCTTGAGCGACGAGCACATGTCAATAATCAACCAGCGAGAAGCTCATCGCGTCCATTGGCCCCGCCATCATGCCCACCATGCCCCGCGATACACACGATGCCCGTCGCCGCGTCTCAGCCTATCAGCATGTGCACGAGGAAGTGCTCCAATGGCTTGTTGGGATGCGGCGTGGCGAGGGAAGACGAGAACGGGTGGAAAAAAGAGGTGCAGGGCAACGCGAGGCACGTAGATTGACGCCATTCTGGCCAATCGCAGCGCGGAAGGGTCCTCGTGCTGCTACTTCACCTCTGGTATGGCCTCGTCTTTTGATTCCTCCATACAATCTCCTCTGATACACTTTACGGGTTCATATTACACTCGACCGGCGGCGGTATCTCGCAGCCAAGGACCGCGACTCCGAAGATGTCTTGCATTCTCAAAGTGACAATTTTAGCGATGTACACCAAGGGACGATGAGTCTTATCAGGGCACCACTCGCACCTCACACTTCGAAATACTCATACATGGCCATGTGTCCGCACGAGTAGCGCATCGCTTCCGGCTGAGAAGGAACTCGTATGTCCTGGCAATGGCCAAGACATAACGTTCTCCTGCAGGCTCACGACCATCGTGCTGCCGCGGTACTGCTGCCACTTGTTTTGCTAAGTGGCTCGACGGAAGCAGAATCGAAGATGGACGCAGAGCCATTGGCATCTGAAGTTAAGCTGTTGTTGCCGAATGCGTCCTGTACGCACTGTAACAAGCAATTTTCTTTGATGGCTTCGCCGAATCCGGTAGTCGTTGTTGCCCTTTGTGTATGGACAGTCGGTATGGTCTAATTCCATTGTCTTTTAAAGCGCATTCCCAAAGCATCCATGTGGCATTTCGTACTGTGCAAATCTTCTCCACAGTAATATTTATTACTATCGTTCATTTACCCAGAAAAGTTCATCACACCAAGACAGAAACATTTGCTGTTGCTCGGTTCCTTTACAACACAACAGTCCACCACGGCGAACACTTCTTCAACTTACCAAGCCAAAATCAACCACAACACCAAGATGGGACCAAATCCACAAGACAACCTTCGGCGCCTACAGGACGAGTTCGAAGCAGCCGGCCGCGAGTACGTCCAGTTGAGTGCAGTATCCGATGCACGAATACGTCAGCATCAGGCCGAGTTCAATCTTCTTGAGCATGTCGTGCGGTATTGGACTAGTCTTAGACAATCGCCTGAGCTTAACTCAAGTGGCGTGCCGGGGCTGGAAGCAAGGGAGCAAATGAAGTTCGACCGGGATGCTGCTTTCCAGGAAATCAATCATCTTCAGTCGATTGTTGAAACTGCGAGCAAAAAAGACACCGAGGCCTTGAACAATACGGAAGCCGCGTGGCAGAAGCGGGAAGAAGCCCATGCCAGGTTCGATGAAGCCAGACAAGAGGAAGAATACTTCCAAGAACAAGAGCGCCAGCGCGCTAAAGAAGACCACGAACGACGAAGCAAAGGAGGAAGGCTTCTTCCGACGAACATCGAAGGCATACTCGCGGTACATGCATCGGGACACTAGGCCACCGAGTCCCACCTACCCGGGCAAGGCTCCCCGGTATCAGAGCGTACCTCTAACTCCAGACGAAGATACGCCTCAGACCCCGTCCACCCACCACCGCTTTGGCCTGTTCTCTTTGCACCCACCATCTGACGAGGAAACCTTCCGATACCTGGCCAAAGTGAAAGCTGCACTCGCAGATAAGGAGCACATGGAGCAGTTCCCCGATCCTCCTGCGTGGGCATGTGGTCGCGCAAAATGTACCGAGACAAGGAGAGATCGCATTTTGGATGCTTGCAAACACAACATCCAGCATGTATTCCGTGGCAAAAGCCCCAAGTTCTCTTGCGCGCCGTGGCATCCGGACAGGTGGGGAGGGGTGAAAGATGAGGTCCATAACAGGAAGGCGGTGGAGATTTTCCAGGTCCTGAACACGCAGCACCTGAAGATCGCCAACCCGGAACTTTTCTCAGAACAACAGTTACGTGATGATTAATGCAATGGCATGGGATGCTTTCAATATCTCTTCTACCGCTTTACCTCTCATTTCCCTGTGTCTGCGACTTGCGCATCATGAAGGTCGAATTGAGACAGACGTAGTAGTCTTCGGGGTCGAGTAAAGGCAAGTCGAAATGCATGTGAAAGCACCTGCAAAGTCTATTCATGTTGTTAGCGCGCAACGCTCGGGCCGCATTTCTCCGCAAGCGGTTTTTCGGCGTCTCATCACGCTCGCGACTTCCAACTTCTCCTCCACCTCCACTGCAACCACGACAAAACAACAGCATTCACAAATCGCACACTCGTCAGGAAGAGACCTGACGACGCAAATAGTACCACACACAACCCCTATGACATCTATGGGTTCTCACATCACATTGCCTTCTTCCGGCCTTCGACGCGCAAACGGCGACGACTTCGCTGCAACCAGCTGCCAGCTGCCAACCCTGTCTCCAGTGCAGTTCGACTACGTGGTGTGGCTACTTGCTCTGAGCCCACCTTGAACGGTGGGCGAAAGCTTCCGCTATAGCGACGACAGAATTTGACGAATGACTGGTGCGCCGAGCGCGCTGTCACCTGTGAATTTACACCATTCTTGGAATCATCAGGAAACCCCCATACCAGGCCGCGCATGACATAGTGAGTCTGTAGCACAAGCGCCAGACCAGTACGACGATCCGGGACCATACCTAATTGCCCACCCGACTCAGCTTTGGAAAGATGCCAGCAATGGACATCGACAGCGGCAGGAGCGTGACTATGCTCGAAGCTCAACCCACTCCGCCTATTGGGATCGCATCTTCAGCCCGTATGCCGGCACCGGTTCGTGATGCACCCACAGAGGATATCATGCCTATGCCAAAGCTGGACCACGAGGCAATCCGTGAAAAGGCGAAAAAGCGGAAGAAGAACAAGAAGAGGAACATGGCGCCAGGAGCACCTGCTGCCAAGATTGTTCGAGGCTTTCACACCCCTGTGACATCCGGCGGCGAAGAATCAGACATGTCTGCTGTCAGCACACCGCGACTTGGCGCAATGAAGATCGGAGACAGTCCGGGCAGCCCAGCGTTGAGGCCATCTCCCTCATATGGCGGCTTGAGCGCGCTCCGGTCACGGCTCGATGCACTCGCACTCGATGGCGAGCAGCGTAAGCCAAGCATGGCCCGAGTACTGTCGAACGAGTCCAACGGCTACGATAGTTCGGCCACGACTCCTTCGCGAGGTAGCGACGGTGACAGAACCGAGTTGGAGACCTACGATGTGCCTCTTGACGAAGACTTCGTCAGCCAGGACGCTGGCTCTTGCACTCCGATCTTTGCTTCTCAGGCTATCGAAGGCGGCCTACACACCAAATCCGTACACCGTAAGATGTGCGCAGACGACTTCGAAGGTCTGCGATGTCTTGGCAAGGGTGCGTTCGGCGTGGTAAACTTGGTTCGACAGCGTGAAACCGGCCGCCTTTATGCCCAAAAGCAGTTTAAGAAGGCGAGTCTGACCGTGCACAAGCGCCTCGTCGAGCAGACCCGTACTGAACGCACCATCCTTGAGTCAGTCAACAGGCATCCTTTCGTGGTCAAGCTCTTCTACGCGTTCCAGGACCAGGAGAAACTCTACCTTATCCTAGAGTATGCGCAGGGAGGCGAGCTCTTCCATCATCTGGCGATGGAGCGCATGTTCTCCGAAGAGGTCGCCGCTTTCTACATGGCGGAGATGGTCCTTGCTCTGGAGCACCTGCACCACAACGTGCGCGTCATCTACCGCGACCTCAAGCCTGAGAATTGTTTGCTGGATGCCGAAGGACATCTACTGCTCACCGACTTCGGCCTATCGAAGGTTGCACTCGAGGAGGAATCCGAGCGTGCCAACAGCATCCTGGGTACGATCGAATACATGGCTCCCGAAGTCATCAAAGGGGAGGACTACGACTTTGCAGTCGACTGGTGGAGCCTCGGAGCTATCGGCTTCGATCTCCTCACCGGGAGCCCGCCATTTGGTGGCAACAACCACGCCAAGATTCAATCGAACATTCTCAAGCAGAAACTACAGCTACCGTACTTCCTCGGACCCGACGCGAAGGATCTACTCACGCGTCTTCTGCGCAAAGAACCGAACAAGCGACTCGGTGGCCACACCACGAAGGACTTGAAGACTTTGAAGACTCATCGCTTCTTCCGGAAGATCGACTGGAAGAAGCTTGAGAAGCGGGAGCTCGAGCCTCCGATCAGACCGGTCATTACGGATCCTGAGCTGGCGGAGAACTTCGATGCCGAGTTTACGGATCTGCCGTTGAGCCCGGTTGTGACGCGCGATAGCCAGATGTTCGATGAGCGTATGCAGGCGTCTCGGATCGTGGCTGAGGAGCACAATCGTAAGTCTAGCGAACATCATCTCCAAGTCACTGCTGACTCTCGTGCAGCCTTCGGCGGTTTCAGTTTTGTGGCGAGCAGTAGCCTACTTGAGAGCGATAACTTTATGTTGGCTGCTTGACTAGCATCTCCAGAATTGCTAGAAACAAAAACGTTGGGAGAGATATGACGTTAGTACGTGAACAATGAAGGACAGTTGGAGATCAGCACAATGCAAATCACCCCAGCACATACATGTAGGTACATAAACCCGTCTTTAGTCAAAGTGGCCGTGTTCTACCAGATCAGCCTGTACGCGTAAGGCGACACCCGCATACTCATGCTTTTGTTCCCCGCAAGCACAAACAAAAGCCTGTGCGACGGGGTCGTCGTATCTTGCGCCCAGAGACAATCCCGTCCATGAGAGGCGCAGTGCGCAAGGCTTTACCATAGGTACCTGTTGCTTTCTCCAGCCCGACCACATCTCCGCAAAAGCGACCACCCATCTTCTCTCGAGCGTCCTTTCATTGTCTCAGTGAACTGAATTATGCTGGGGAGATGAGAGTTCCGCTTACCTCAACTGCAGATGGCAATTGCAGCTACCTTCGATGATGATACGCAACTGGGTTAACAAGTGTCTCCGAGTTGCAGACCAAGTCTTCGAGGTCTCAAAGCGCCGCTTGTTGCTCGATGCTTGTCCTGGAGAATGATGAGGCGAAGGAAAGGGCTTCGTACACCTAAGTGGTCTTTCCATCCCTGAACAAATGCTCTTGCCTGCCAGCTGCCCGGCTCTCGAATACAAGAACAAGGACGACGGCACTACAGTGGCTGATCTTGCTTCAGCGTTGCTGTTGCGATGGCGGAGAGGTATGTAAGGAAGGCAGCATCGCCCTCCTTTGAGTGATCTTTCCATGCTGCGGCCAGTCCTTGCTCTCAAGGCTCTTTTGCGCTTCTCTACATCTCAAAGCAGCGTCATTACGCTCATTCATCCATTCAATTCTTCGAGAGGTACTCAATATGCTCTACTCCATTCTTTCGATCGCTGTGCTTGGAGCCTCCTTCGCCGCCGCCGGACCAGCCTCTCCTTCGTACCGACCAGCACCACAGCCTATTATCAGGCACTACGCTGGCGGCGATGGCGATGGGAAGCAGGAGACTGTTGATCGAGCAGCCACCGTCAAGGAGGCGTTTTTGTTTGCTTGGACTGGATACCACCGCTTCGCATTGCCTGCCGACGAGCTCCGTCCTGTCAATAACTCATACAGAAACCCACGCAATGGCTGGGGTGCTTCTGCTGCCGACGCTCTCTCCACCGCCCTCGTGATGGAGATCCCGTCCATCGTCAACCAGATCGTCTGCTACATTCCGACCATCGACTGGAGCGCCAGCGCCACCAGCGACTCGGTCAGCTTATTCGAAACCACGATTCGTTATATGGGCGGGCTACTCTCGGGCTACGATCTCCTGTCTGGTCCCCTCGCTCACTTGGCAAGCGCAGAGAACAAGAGGAACATCCCGATGCTGCTGGAACAGGCCAAAAACCTGGCGAACAACATGAGCTACGCTTTCGAAACGCCAACGGGGATACCTAACAACAACTTATACCTCAACACCCGAAGCACGGATGGATCGACCACGAATGGCTTGGCTACGATTGGGACGTTGGTGCTAGAGTGGACACATTTGTCGGACTTGACTGGAAACGAGACATACGGAAGGCTTGCACAGAGGGGCGAGAGCTATCTTTTGCAACCGAGTCCGGTGAGTTCTCCAAAACCGCTTCGTTTCACCGAGGTCAGGTCATCCACTGCAGTGGCGTCGTCTCCAGGTCGAGTGCGGAGAGATCATCGATCGCCTCGAATCTATACATTCTCCTACATTGCCAGATGATGTTGTTACTGACGTGCCATTTCTAGAGCTGGGCACAATCGTTTCCAGGTCTCGTCGGCTCGTTGGTGGATGTCAATACTGGCTTGTTCCAGGATGCATCTGGTGGCTGGAACGGTGGAGCTGACAGCTTCTACGAGTACCTCATCAAGTAGGTACATGGTTCTCCGAGACACGATCGGACTCTATGTTTTGCCCTGAGACCTTTTGACCTCGTCGACAAATTCGAGACGCTGACCCTTCTGTTCTTAGGATGTACGTCTACGATCCGGACCGGTTCTCAACCTACAAAGACCGCTGGATTCTTGCCGCCGACAGCACTATCAAGTACCTCGCATCACACCCATCCAGCCGCCCGGAGCTCACCTACTTGGCCGCATTCAACAATCGTACGTCAAGCTCTCCGAGATAGCATTACGCACAGTGCGGTGCTCTAAAACTTTTTACTTCCCATCCACAGCTGTGAGACACTTGCTAACCCTACCCATCAGGCACCTTGGACCGGGCATCTGGCCATCTGGCATGCTTTGACGGCGGTAACTTCATCCTTGGGGGACTCGTGCTCAAGGAGCAGAAATACATCGACTTCGGTCTCTCACTCGTCGAATCCTGCGAAAACACCTACAGCCAGACTCTCACCGGCATTGGCCCAGAAGGGTTCGCCTGGGATGCATCTACCGTGCCGACTGATCAACAAGAGTTCTATGAACGTGCTGGCTTCTACATAACTGCTGGAGCCTACGTGCTGCGTCCAGAAGTCATTGAGAGCTTCTACTACGCCTACCGCGCTACTGGCAACAGGATATATCAAGACGTACGTACTCATCACCTTGCATTGAGCAACACTCGCTGACATGGTCGTGCAGTGGGTAAGCACTAGAAGGGGTCTCCGAGACCCGGTCGGAGTCCATCTCGTGCTTTGAGACCATTTAGACTTCTCGTGAACGCTGAGACACTTGCTAACCCTCGTCCTTCTGTTCTGCAGGCTTGGAACGGCTTCAAAGCCATCAACGCAACATGCAGAACTGGTTCCGGTTTCGCCGAAATAAACGACGTGAATGCTCCCAACGGCGGCGGCTTCTTGAACGGCCAAGACTCGTATTTCTTTGCGGAGACGCTGAAATACAGGTATGAGCGCATGGTCAAGACCCAATGGGAAATAATGGCTAACAAGACGCTGCAGCTACCTGATACACGCACCTGATGTGAGTATTGATGGGTGAAAGGGTTCTCCAAGACACCATCGCACTACATGTTGCGCTCTGCGACCTTTTCATTTCCCAGAAATGGCCGAGACACACGCTGACTCGCTTTTCCCCGTAGGCAGACTGGCAGGTCAACCAAGACGGAAATCGGTGGGTCTACAACACAGAGGCGCATCCTCTCAAGGTTGCCGGTAGACCGATATGAATATATCGATGCGAGCAGTGGCTTGCTCTTAGCTTGCTGTGTCGGAGATCGCTATTTTACGTAGGCAGTCGCCTTGTCCTACCTATTTAGCTTTTCTCGAGTGGACGGTGTTTCAATACTTCATTTTTCATCGTTCCCCGCGGAGCACGTCGGCCGGTGAACAGCTCAAATTGTGCAAACGCTTGCTCGGGTAGCCTACAGTTCCGATCAGCATAGGCCCCAGAAGCGGGACCGCGAGATGAGGTCCTCACATATCAATGCCATCCATAAATATCCATCCTTGCTGCGCTTTGGTACCGACCTGTCCAGCCAGCGTTGAGACACCCTGGCGATAAGCAAGCTATAGCGTCGTTAGTATGTCTCCGCATCTCCAGCATATCACGACTTACTTCTAGCACTATCCCCCCTGTCGAACTTTTCAACCACGAATCGGGCAGGGAGAAGTTGACCGGCGGCTGTCCTGCTTCCTGCCTTGGAATTCCGCTGATGATCATTGTCGGCTGTCGCAAATCCTCCGGCCAAGAGCTTGAAATCGCGGGCAGCACGTGTATATGAGGTTTGCTCTGGTCGGAGTCAAGACCGGGCACACTGCCGGCCTGAATGAGCTCGTTGTAATGGCCTGCAAGCGCTGTGGCATGTTTGGTGGTTCGGTTGCAGATGACGATGTCTTTGACGCCGAGCGATAGCAAGGAGTAGACCGCAGAGCGTGCCATACCTCCGGCACCACAGACAACGGCAGTACTATGAGTTCGAACGGTGTTCGCAGGTGACAGACCACGTCGGATACAGGCACGGATACCAATCCAGTCTTTCTCCGTGTTAGCAAGTAGGCCAGTGGAGCGCAGCAGAGCGCAAGCAGAAGCGGTACTTACCAGTATTGAAACCGTACAGTGCCTTCACTGGTCCTTGGCGATGCCGCCTTGTGATGATTGCAAGATCATCGGGAATCGAATCATCCGAGTTGAGCTCACGGAGGGGCACAACCGTGTTGATCGCACCTATGACTCTGGCGTGTGGACTCAAGCCATCTAATAGCGGTAGTAACGTCGTCTTGAATGGTTGTGCGACAGAAGCGCCCCCGAAATCTGCTTGTCCAAAGACGCACTTGAGCTCCTCGAGGCCGTTCGATGAACGAGCTTCGTAGGAGTACCGCAGGCTGCACGCCTTGAACGCAGCATTGTGCATTGCTGGCGAGAGCGAATAGCTGACATCGGCTCCAAAGACGAAGAATTTCAAGGGCTCGAGGATACCGTTGGCGAACCGTGCTTTCGTAACATCATTGGCGGTCGACTTGTGCTGGTCGTCTCGCCCTAGGCTGCCCCGGACGTCTAAGCGTGGCGACACTGTCGTGAGGAACGAGTTGAAACATCTCGAGAGCATCCCTTGTGGTCCAGTACTATAAGCAGATAGGCGTGTTTCCAGCTTCAGTGCTTCCGCTGTACACCGGAAGCTTTTAACGTCAAATACGTCCTCCACTCTCGTAGTTGGCATTGTCAGTCTGAAGCTCGAGCAGCCTAGTCTCGCTGCCTGTCGAAAGCGCTCAACACAAATCATATCCTGCCATCCTTGGGTCGGACGATCCAGCAGCTCCAGGACGCCTATAGGAACACAATTGCCTTTGACAGCAGTCAGTCGCTTCAGATGGACATCTGGCAATGATAGATCGAAGGCACAAAACTCGGGAGAGAGTCTCAGACAAAGTTTCGTCACGTCGAGAATCCGTTGTTCGACTGCGTTGCTCGCCATGTGTCGATCATGAGGTTTCACATGGAGCAATATTGGCAGTATTGAGGCCCTCCGTACTTTCGCGAATGCCAGAGAGATGTCATTGAAAGCCGAATCAATCTGTTCATCCCCAATCTCGTATACCATCTCGATACAGTCGGCGCCGACTTGCATACTTTCAATGTCTGCGTTGTCGCCTAGAACATCGGCGATGCCAACACGGACTGCGAGCGTATGATTCCGCTGCTCCAAGGCAACTTGAGATAAAGGGTAGGACGATTGGTGGGCTGCTCGTCTCTGATCGTCACCAATGATGTTCCGCAAGAATCGATGGAAATCACGCTCCACCCTCTTCAATAAGAGAGTCCGCCCATTCCCGTTGGCTTGATGAGAGCCCTGCTGCTCAGAACCAGGTGATATGGTAGCACGCCGTTTCCAGGCGTCAGGAATAGGTTCAGATAAGTTATAAAACTCGTAATTGGAGCACGCTCGCATGGCGGAGCCACTTCCAAGCAGTAGCTCCCTAATCCTCCCCTCCGGCAAGCCTTGAACGCACTCATAAATGCCAGCAGCGTCTCGAACCACATGTATGACGGGGTGCGTGCGTGAGAAATCGCGAATGATATCGATGCCTTTGCCTTCCAGGTCAGCAAATGTGGCGATGATGACAGCGCCCTTGTCATCATCCTTCAGTAGTTTTCTGAGGACTTCGTTTCGTTTATCCTGATACTCCTGGTGGTTGCGAGCCTGGCGATAGACACTGGATGGTGTTCCAACAGCATCTTGAAAGGCCCGTTCGGTATCTCTTAGGCGGCGGGCGAAGGCTGTTGCAGTCAGGACCGATAGCGTGCGTTTACCCACACCACGAACGCCGATGAGAATGATGGACGCGGCTGGGTCGAATAGTGCCTCTCGGGTTGTGAGAATAGGCCCAGGTGACGATCTGGCCTGTCTGACATCTCTAATAATCCCACTCGCGTCTAGAGTTGAATGTGCCGTCCTTGCTGGGGTGACTACTGAACGCAGGTCTGACGGGGTGGCTGTGGGATTGGGTGATGCTGCATTCATGTCATGGTACGAGCGCTTCACGCCTGCGTGTGCTCCAGCCATCGTGTACATACAGCCCCTTCGATTTTCCAATACTGCGCGAGTACAACCCGTAGGAACGACATGGTACCAAGTTGAGCATCTGTTGGACGATGTCGTCGTCGGATATGAGCTTAGCCGGTCCGAACGCCACCACAACGCCTATTTCTCCCGACCGACGACGTCTCGGCGCGGCCTAGTCTAACTCCACCTTTGCGTTCGGGAGCGACCTAACTGATGACCATCTTTTTGGAGCACTCTTTCAGGAGGTGTGGTCTTGCCGGACGTTTTGAGAGACCTCGATATGATAGACTACAGCTTCGATGGACAAAGGAAACGGCGAGACCATACGGCGTACCAAACGCGCTTCGGATGATGGGAGCAGTCAGCAACCCACGAAACGTTCACGGGTCTCGCGTGCTTGCGATCAGTGTCGAGCGAGCAGAGAGCGCTGCGATGGGGTTCAACCCAGCTGTCGGACTTGTTGCTCGTTGCAACGGTCCTGCTCTTACCTCGCCCAACCCAAAAAACGGGGAATACAACCTAATTACATCCGCACACTGGAGGTTACCCTAGGATGGATTTTTCAGCAATACCCGGAGGCCGAAAGGAAGCTGTCGAAAGAACTGCCCAACGATAACAGCAACGCTCGTTGTATCATCAGTGGGGATGACCCAGGTGTAACAGAGGAGCTACATCTCTCCTGGAGGCAATGTCTAGTCAACAAACAGATCGAGCAGCTTCTTTCGGGAGCGCAGATGGACGAGAATGGCCCGCTCATCTCTGAAAGTGTATTACCCGCTTCCAGCACTTCTGATGATATTGTGGATGCTCCAACATCCTACCGGTCGCCATCACTCTCGACTCCGGTGGAGCAAGATCCGCCTCAGCATGATGTTGGCTACGCAGACCTCATGGACGTTTCTACGAGTCTAATAGATATGCAGCCTACCAAGGTAGACACAATCACCACGAATCACCGGCTGCCTCATAATGCTTCCGCTCTCCTGGAGTTGTACTTTGCTTTCACGCATTCTTGGCTGCCAATGACAGAGAAGCACAGTATTTTGCGGGTGATGTACTCGTACCCTCCGAGTGGTTTGTCACGGGAGCAGTCCAATAGCGCGGAGCACGCTGAACTATGGAGTATTATGGCTCTGGCTGCAACTCAGCTCGGAGACAACGATGCTAGCTCAGGCGACCTCGGCCAGATACGCCAACATGCTGATAGTCTGCTCCCGGCTGGCAACGCACCGTACGAGGTTCCCCATATTAGAGCACTCCTGCTGAGGGCGCTGGACGATTTCCAGAGAGACCAGATTCTATCGGCATGGCTGAGAGTGGGCTCAGTGGTACGTTTGCTCCACTTATTTCAGCTCCTCGCGAATATAGGACAGACTGCGAGACGGTGTTGTCATGTGCAACTAGCAGCTTTCGTGATTGAGACCGCGCTTGCGTGTCGGCTCCGCACAGTCGGGCACTTTACAACAGATTATATCAGGCGAGTTGGCTTCGTAGATGAAGATGGTATGGACGAATGGGAACCCTGGAGCGACCCACTCAACATTTCATCCGGGCATCCTGTGGCGAAAGCTCCTACCAAGGCCTTCAGTACACTCAATGAATTGGTCAGATTTCATCTGCGCATGGTAGACACCAAGTACGCAGGTGACGGACTTGACTGTGCCACGATTAGCGGCTTGAATGATCCTGTGGTGTCGGCGCTTCTTCGAAACGCTTCGACACAACAGCGAAGGATATTACCGTTTGACCTTACTATGGCTTTCTGCAAGAATATGGAGGGCAAAACTTTGAACTGGACATCTGATGCTAGGCCCGATCTCAACCCTACTTGGACTTTACCAGATGCCAACCCGGCAGATCCCCAAGATGTCACCTCACAGTCTGCCTCTGAGCGAGGTCACGCTTTCATGACGATTCCGAACGACAGCAGTCAGACCGGTTTGGACCTTGCACAAACAGGCTTGGGCATGCTATGGCCAACGTTTCAAAGTCCGGTGCAGCTATCGAATACTCTATCCGGAGCTAAAAACGCTTCTTCCGACATTTTCGATGAGCTTTCGACACTAGAACGACAGGAGTCCTCGCATAATCCACACTTCATGCATAATCTTGGGTTCCCAGATCTCGACCTTGCTGAGTTCTTTGGTGCAGGCTACCTGCCGACCGAAACCTAAAGACCTCAACTTTCAATTGTGGGATCATGGATGCTATAGTCGATATTGTCGCCCACGCATCTCGCATAATCCTGGACTTCGACAGGCTCTGATGCCTGGCCCAGCCTTTGGGTAAGCCGACATGACGAGAGTTTGATGTACCAAGCGAGATCACTGCATGTAGCTGCTACCTGTGACTGTCTCAACTTGATTGGCGGTCCGTGGCATGGCTAAAGCTGAGCTCGTGGTGGAATCGCCGACGCCAATCCCGGAGAGGTGTTTCCGTGGCGCTGCGACGTTGACACAAGACCAAAATCCTCCACGATCTTTTGCCATGATGCTGCAGCTCTTCGTGCGTGCTGTTCTGGCACCAGCGGACCAGCCTCGACCAGACTCGCGTTGAACATCTCGGCACTGACCCAGCCTCGGTATCCCAGGCCATTCAGGATTCCACCAAGGATGTCTTTGATCGGAAGGTACGCGCCTCGGTCGTACTCGCCATAGAACAACCTGCAATTTCTCGACCATGACATCCGAGCAGGCTGATCTGACCTGTAATACGGATGACCTTCGATGAGAGGCTCTGGAAGAAGTTCCGCGTCCACAACCTGGACGTAGACTATCTTCTGGACGTCAATCGTGTCGACCATGCGTTTGATAGAGGCACGCATACTCTGTTCCGCGGATTCGGTTCTTCGTGAAGGTGCTGCTGAATCCGCATAGACTCTCGCGGCAATATTGAAGGTGTCTAGGCAGATGCCAAAGTTCGGCCGGTCGACTTTCTCAACGACATCCCACGCCTGGTCCCATGTGTCGATATGTGTGCCCCAAGCAAGGCTCTCGTACGCGACCTGTATCTGTTCGGGTGCCGCAAGTTCGGCGAGTTCTCTCATATCCCGTACGATAAGGTCGATGTCACCACTAGCCTCTTGAGCAGACAAACATGTGGAAGGGACCGAGATGATACTGGTCCCGAGCGCCTGAGCCAGTTGTATCCACAAGATCATCTCCTGGAGCCGTCGCTGGTGGGCTGCGCGATCACGAAGCCCTTCGTAGTGCATGAACGGCTGCAGGCAAACGATCGAGATGCTTCGATCGTCGCACATCTTGCGAATCATCTTTGCGGCCTGCAGTTGATTGTCGGACGTTGGCCCACCGGGAAGTGCTTGGGCGACGTAATGGAGGTCCTCATAGAACACCTCAATATCGAAGCCATATCGGGCAGCCTGGTCGAGTTTGGGTTCGATATCGTGGACCCAGGCTCGGCCCAGAGAGTGCGATGATATTGCTGGACGGCATGACATGCTTAATCTCAATGCTAGGGGCGCGTGTAGGCAAACAATGTCTTGATTGTGGACTTGCAGTAAGGATATGGTGGCTTCGATTCTCAATTGATGTGCATCTAAAGGTAACTAATATGTACTTACATAGGAAAGCGGCATTTGCAACCGATCCTTGCGCTCTGGAAGCACATTACCAGATATCGCCGTACGCGTGATGTTCTTTCTTCCCGTGGCGAGTACGAAGCGGATCGTGGTGAAAGCTCCCGGTTCGGCAGAATGTTCATCCCTCCAAGTCCATCCTCACCTTGTGGATCCAATATCAATCTCCTAAACAAGCTGCCTCCACATTATGACACGATGTCGCGGGATAGTGCAGGAGACTGATTCGTGCTTCGAGATTGCAGGACTACGTTGTGCTGCCAGCACTCTCCCTGAACACTTTTTCTGCGCCGCCAGGTACGTAGAGGCTTCGGTACCCAGCTATTTACACCGTCTACCACAGCACAATGAGCAGACCTGAACCGATAGATTTTGCAGTAGTAGGCACTGGCAACATCGGACTTCGATATGCACAATGATCGTGGCCTGTGAAGAGGCCAGGCTTGTGTATCTCATCGACCCGGTCTTCGCGGCAAGAGACGCAGCAGAAGCATTCGAAGTACCTCTTTTTCCGTCGGTCGCAGCAATGCTTGAGCACTGCAAGCCAGACGCCGCAATCGTAAGCACACCAAACAGCACACATGTTGCCGTGTCGAAGGAACTCTTGTCCGGTGGCATGAACGTGCTCGTGGAGAAGCCAATCTCTGTTGATTCGTCCACGGGTGACGACCTGGTGACGTTCGCCAACGAACGTGGCATGAACTTACTTGTGGGAAATCATCGTTGGTTCAATGGATACATTGATGCCACGAAGACCGCTCTGGAGGAAGGGTTGATCGGCACGCCATTGGCAGTATCTGGCTTATGGATGCTCTGCAAACCGAAGGACTACTTCCAGCCTCCCACTCAGTGGAGAGCAAGCGCAGAAGGTGGGGGTGTTGTGCTCATCAACATGATTCATGAGGTAGACATACTGCAGTACCTTCTGGGACCTATCACGAGAGTGCATGCTGAGCAGATGCTACCACAACGCGGACACGAAGCTGAAGAGGGCGCGGCTATACTGATACGCTTCGCTTCCGGAGTCGTAGGCACCTTCTTGCTGTGCGATTCGACCCCATCGCAGCACAACTTCGAAAGCTCAACCGGAGAGAACCCCATCATCCCACATGCGGGAGCAGACTGCTACCGGATCTTCGGAACCGAGGGAACGCTCAGTGTCGGTGGTATGAAGGTAACATCACATCGAGCGACAGATGAGCACAGCTGGTCAAACACGTTAACAGAAGACACGCTGTCTATCAATAGCGTTGTGCCATTTGATCAACAGATTGAACACTTCATCCAAGTGATCAAAGGAAAGGAGGCACCGAGATGTAATGGTGTTGATGGTGTGAGTGCCCTTAGAGTTTGTGAGTCGATCAAGAAGGCTATGAAGGAGGGCGTGTCTGTCGATGTCGCGAGTGCAACCTAGAGCACAACCAGATCGCAGCTGATAGACACTTCTTGATGTATGATAGAGCCCTGGTGCCATATACATGCTATCAGTATACTAGATCAGATACAACCAAAACCAACCGTTAAAGCTGATTGCTTATGGCATCACAACAGTCGAGAGTGAGACGGTGTAGATGTGCATATGTCGTCATTCATCTCGTCGTTAGACTGCTAGTACAATATACACTCGAAGAGACGCGTAACAGGATCGGATGTGTGTGGGTGTCCGCTGATATTTCACTTTCATGCCTCCGCTGTCTTCTCCAGGTGATGTAGCTTCTCCTTCGCTACGCTCAAGCCAGCACCCTCCGCATCGTGCCTGAACTCTACTTCCGTCGCCGCGTCCTCGGCGTGGATGGTCGAGTGCGCGCGCCAGATCGGCTTGACTGCGAAGAGACGGTCCACGGACTCGAGTGGGATGCCTTTCGTCTCCGGTATGAGGAAGAAGACGAAGACGATTGAGCAGAGCATCATAGACGCGAAGAAGAAGTAGACGCCACATCCATTCTTTCCCATGCTCAAAAACATCTGAGGTGTGAACCGACTGACGGTGAAATACCTGGAGACACATTAGTTTGAGCTTATCGTTTCACGACTGATCGACCAACCAAAACCAATTGTTGGCAGCTGCACTGGCTTGCCCGAGGGATCGGACGCTCTGGTCAAACATCTCTGAGTTGAGTCCCCATGGTGTTCCATTCCAAGATGGCGTGTAGAACTGTAGCAGTAAATTAGCAACTCAAACAAGAAGGGAGGGAGTGAGACACGTACAGCAGTCCATAAACAGAAGAAGAACACCGCCGCCACGCCTCCAGAGCTGAGCGGCTTGCTCACGTCCGGATCGGACACGATGGTGATGGATGAAATATAGCCTCCTTTCAAAATTGTCAGCGTATGAAATTTTGATGTCGGCATCTTCACCACACTCACGATGATGTAAATGCATATACACCCGCCGGCACTGCCGAACATGAGGAGCTTCCTTCGTCCAAGTCTGTCAATAAGGAAGAAAAGCCATACGAGTGTAAGGCATGTCTTTACGACACCAAACAGGCCGGTTGTGAGGAAAGAGGTGTTTGTGCCGGTAATACCGATAGAAGCGAAGACGGTAGGCGAGTAGTAGTTGATCCTAGAAGCTATATTAGCAGATATTTGAGTCAGAGTACGGTGTTGTGGTCACGTACGCATTGATTCCTGATCCGTTCTGCCACAAGAACAGCATACCGCCAAGGAAGAACCGCCACTGCGTTTGTCGATTACGAGCAACAGCCTTGAACGGTTTCCAGAAGCCGCTCCCAACGACTCCCTCTTGCTCTTCCAGTGCTGCATCCAGGAAAGCAACCTCTTCCACAATGTATATCTCATCGGACGAGAGATGGCGAATCCAGCAGAGGTTTTTGATAGCTTGCTCACGCTTGCCCTTGCTCAACAGCCAGCGAGGACTTTCCTTGATCCAGAAGGCTCCAGCGAAGAGGAGTCCGGCGGGAATGAGCTGGACGGCAAAAGGTATTATCCATTGCTTATGACTCGGGGCCATGGTTTCGTTCAATCCGAAGTTGATCTGAAGTATGTCAGCGACGAAAAGAGACGTCTCATCTCGGTAATCGTGCTTACCCAGAAGCCGACCAGACCTCCTATCTGCCAGCCTAGCTCGTATATTCCGACGAGAGCGCCTCGAACAGCTGGAGGGGCAATCTCAGAGATGTAATCATGTAGATTGGGACTATCATGGATGCACCACCAACTTCTATCCCGGCCAAGACACGACCTCCGTAGATGAGGCCCAGGCCACGGTCGCCGTTTGCTCCCAACATGAGGCCGGCACCGAGGATAAAGATCATCGAGTACACCCATAAGCTGCGTTTGCGGCCAAGGAAGTAAGCAGAGCAATAGGCCGAAAGAGCGCCGAAGAATGCTCCTGCTTGGTATACCGAGACGATGTTGGCCTTGGTCAAAGCGAGCTTTTCGTCACTCAAGTCGTCGAACCGGAATTCGTCCGTGAAGGAAGGTAGGGCCAGAGTCGTGCCTATGAAAGCTGAATCGTAGCCATTCTAGTATACGGTCAAAAGCCATTCACACGTAAAGGTCACTCTAGCTTACCATGCATGATGCGAAGGACGCAATGGCAGCACAAGCATATACCCTCCAGTTGTAGACTGCCTTCGGTGTTGGCCGATCTTCGACCAGTGTGGAGAGACCCATAGTGTCGAGTGTGTCCGTAGACGCAGCACGTTGCAATGGGTACCTGAGGGGGATCTGGAATATGTCCCAGCAATACTGTCCGAACAAGAGAGCAGAGAGGATGCGAAGGTGGTTGTCTTATACCCCAGCTACGCTATACACGTCCCATGGGGTGTCAGTACGTACCCCGGAGGAACACTCAAGCCTGGGCGACCCGGAAGACAACCCACACGCTCTTGGTGGCGGCGGTGGACCATCGCCTCGAAACCATCGCTTCCATGAGTCGCTCGGCCAGAACACCCTCCAGGATCTGGCCGTTCAAGAAGGCTAAGATCGGAGTTCTCGTGTGGGGTCTGAGCGAATGAGAGGAGGTGTTGGAAGTCCCGCTCGAGTCGGAAGAGTGTTCTTCCCAGATCTGCGACACGCTTTTCGTCACGTCGATTGTACATTTCCGGAAGAGACAAACAGCGCGGTGATGTTTGACAACACCACACCTCACAGTGCGCTGGTTCCGCCTAGCGGCGATAGACGTCTCCAGAAGGTGAGAATATGTTGCGCTGCTGATGATCTGTTCACGCCGATCAGCAAGTCATTGAGGAGCCTTTCTTTCCATCTTGTCTTGACTTCTTATCCGGATTTCATCATATCATTGTTCTCCTTCGTAAGATTCATACTGCGAAAGACTGCAGCATTCGAAAGGAGCACATTATCATAACATTACCTGCAAGACGGAACCCTGAGATGGCAACGGAAGCTACGAACGGCATTATCACATGCCAACCGCCCAAGATAGACCACCTCGACGGTCAAGGCTATCTCTTCGGCTATCCTATCGCACATTCGCTGTCACCTCTGTTACATCAAACCATATTCGAACCACTAGGCCTGAACTGGGACTACTTCCTATTATCCTCAACGGACATCAAGCAGTTTCTTCGCCTCATACGTGGCTCGAAATGCTATGGTCGGTAACGCACTGCCACATCCTTCTCCTTCCAGTGTACTTACTCGCATGACAGGCTCTGGAGTTACTATGCCACACAAGATTGCCATACTGCCACATCTTGACGATTTGACACCTGAATGTCGGGCCGTGGGGGCCTGCAATACCGTCTTCTGGCGAGACGATAAACTCGTAGGCACGAACACCGACATCGCTGGCGTACGGGAGAGCTTCCTGCAGAATGTCCCGGCCAGCAAGTTCCGTAATCGACCAGGTCTTGTCGTTGGTGGTGGCGGAGCTGCTCGCTCTGCGGTCTACGCCCTCGTCGAGTACCTTGGATGCAAGACTGTCTATCTCGTCAATCGGGACCCAAGCGAAGTCGAAGCTGTAGTTGCTTGGTGTACAGCACAAGGCTACGGCGATGGGCTAGTCCACGTTTCTACAGTGGCGCAAGCAGAGGCCCTCGAAGGACCAGGAGCTGCCGTGGCGTGCGTACCGAACTTCCCTCCTGTCACAGAAGCTGAGTGGGAGGCACGGCGGATAATGGAGTGTTTCCTCAGTAAGCCTCATACAGGGGCAATACTGGAAATGTGCTATCACCCGGTTGTTTGGACCGAGATTGCCGAGATCTCGAAGCAGGCTGGATGGGAAGTCATTCTCGGCACAGAAGCCATGATCTATCAAGGCTTCGAGCAGGCGAGGTGTTGGACCGGCAAGAGTATCGCAGAGCTTCCGGTGAAGCGAGTCAAGAATACGATCGCCCAGGAGTTAAGCAAGGCTCGTTTGTGATGGTCTCCAATCGAGATTAATACATGTGTAGAAATAGAACGTGTCTAGACATACCTTGAATGTTCCCCTCGCTCGTTTCTCGTCAGTCTAAAAGCCCCATTTACTAGTTTTCTTCGCAACATATGACCATTCCTTTGATTCTAAACGGCACTGAGGAGATAATTACGAGGCTAATGCTAGGATTTTGGAAGTCCATTGCTTGTACGGAGGAGAGCCGCTGGAATTCTGGTGCTGTCACAAAGAAAATCGTTCTCCGTCTCTGTCTAAGACCGCTCTACTTCTACCTCGACCTCCGCGCACATTGATAGAGTTCCGAGCACCTTGCTAATAGTTGATTCACCCCTAGCTCATCTTGTCCCCCGTCCACCCTCCTACGTCATCTGTCTTGTCAACTCTACCCATCAAGTCCTCGAATTTATCCCAGTCCATAAGGCAGTATCCCTGATCAACAACCCCGTGGCGGTGGACATATTCCCGCTGATGACGATTGCACGGAAGAGCGATTCCATTTTCGATAGCTTTCTCGATGGCTTCGCGTCCGAAGCGGTCCTCGATTTCAGCCCAGGGATCGAAGTCGGTGGCAACGTCGGAGGGCCCCACGCCGAGGCCGCGGGCTCAGTCTCGGCCCAGTCTCCTCGCCGTGATCGGACGCTGTGTTGGCGGTGTCCTTAACCCCGGTCTCGACAGTCTCAACTGGGGGCGCTGAACATAGTCCGACATGCAGGCGGTCGTATGTTAGCCACGGTTGAGGAAAAACTGGTGCAATGTCTTCGGATCCGCCTGCAGGGGTGGGAGCGGGCGTGAATGCAGGCCCAGGACCGTGGGGGAAGCCAACGAGGTGGTGTGGCATGGTCGCCAGGGAGGTCTTTTCCGGACGGACGGGAATTGGTCCCGCGACAATGGCGGAGATGGCCAGTGCGAGGAAGGCGGCGAGGCGGAGAACGGGCGCCATAGTAATCTTGATAGTTAGGTTGCGGACGTTGGATAGGTAGGCCTCCGAGATGCGAACGTAGAGAGGAAAGCAGTTCTCTGAGAGGTAGTTGAGATAGAGAAGAAGCGAAAGATTATCGGGTACACTGACGGCTCTTTTATGGCTTTTTGAAAGGGAGATGCTTACCTTCGATGTCTTCTCGTAGGTGATTGTTGACATACATCGGAGGGCAAGAAAGTTCATTCTCCTTACCTACATGTGTATGCAACGGTCATCCGTGTGGCTTCCACGTGGTATAGGCTTACCTTTCCACAAAGCCGGTAACGCCATCTGAGTACCAGATCGTGGCCATCCTTCTGGTCAATCCAGATGTCCATCAAGCTGGTCGGAGGTGTCGCATGTGACCATGTCTTTATGCGGCTGTGGTGAGAGAGGCGTCCGTCGTCGGTGGCGTCAATCTCCACCTGGGGTGCATCTACCACGCCATATTCTGCTTAGTTCACACTTTGGTGTATCACCCGACGCTCCTTCGCGCATTGCTTCTTCCATTCTCTCGTGGGGTGTTGGCCGTGGTGAGCTTCCTGATCGTGAGTGGGTGTCGTCGGTATAATCGCGAGCAGGGCAGTCACACCACCACACCCTCGTCACCGCGTCGTCACTCTTTCGTACAAAAGTTCTTTCGCTCACTCTTATCCGACTCATATCGCCGAGATCTGCAAAACCGTTACGTTCGTTCATCGTCGGGGTTGCGGAGCCATGAAGAAAGTTTCGCAGGATGACCTCAACCTCACATCCCAACACGCTGGAAGCGAAGCTTGTTATACTCGGTAGCCAAGGCGTGGGCAAGACATCACTGGTGCACCGGCATGCGAAGAATGCGTTCATACCACCGAGCAAGGCTCAGTCGACGGTCGGAGCTCAATTCACGATCTCGACGCTGAAAGACCCCGAAACTGGCTCGACGATACGCTTGCAGATCTGGGATACCGCTGGCCAGGAGAGATTTCGCTCGATTTCACGATTGTACTACCGAGGCGCGCAGGCAGCGATCTTGTGTTACGATGTCACGAGCAAGAAGAGCTTTGAGGATGTTGGAAGGTGGATGACCGAGCTGAAGGAGAATTGTGGAGGAGATATCATTGTGCAGGTGGTCGGGACGAAGACGGACGTAGCTTCTGCGCACCCTGAGAAGAGAGAAGTGCCGTTCGAGTGGTGCGTCAACTATGTTGCGGAACAGCTTTCAGCAAAGACTGCCACACCGAGTGTTCAGTTGGCAGGCGCGTGGAGTGCTCAAGGCATGGCTACTACGCCTGCTGTGGTGACCACAAGTCCGGTCAGCAATCGCTCGTCAGGATTTTGGGGCAATGAGCAGATCTGGGATTGCGCGCATGAGGTCAGTGCCAAAGACGGCGAAGGCATCGAGGAGGTGTTCAGGATCATTACGCGAAAGTTGGTCGAGCAGCACCACCGCAAGCTGGAGCATCTCAAGCTGCTGGAGAACATGCAGAGTCGGGGCAGAACCCCTGGTGTGGATGGAGGAGAGGGCTACTTCGATCTGCCCAAAGCTGGTAACGGGTCGTTCAGGCTGGGCTATGGCGACAAGAGGAAGAGCTGGCTAGGAGCTATTACGCCTGGCGGGTTGACGAATTACAGCGACGATACGGACGTCAACGATGAAATCACGAAGGGCATGAGGCGAGGCAGGTGTTGTTAGGCTTATGTTGGTGAGCTAGCACAACATTATGCACAACCGCCCATGACGGACACCTGAACGGCAGGATGTCCTGTATGATAAATGTACAGTATAGTTATACCTACAGCTGATACCCAAATAGTGTATTCGAATTTGAAAATCTCCTCACGATATTCTCTGATGGTCTACAGATCCGCGTGGCCGGGTTTGCTCTCGCTCGACAGTCGCGGGTTTGCTGCAACGTGCCAGCTCTCTGTCCTTCTGCCCAAGCATATGCCCGAAGACGGAGAGACAGAACACAGTCGACACCATGAAGGCCGCAAACACGCCAACGTTCCCAGGCAACTTCCCCGTGCCAAGCTTTACATGCTGAGCCATCACAAGACCTAGGTACGCGGCCAGTCCACCAAGGAACAGTGAGATGGCGAGGCCTAGCAGTTCGAACGAAGCTTGTAGTAAGACGTTCGCAGCGAGTGAGCTCTCGGTCACTTTTCGGGGTTCTGGACTTCGTGCGGCTTGCGAGTCGATTTGCGCTTTCTCAACATCGTCCGACGATAAAGATGCTGGCACGTCTATAGCCCTTGTGCTGCCATTGCAGAGCCATCATCGGAACATATCTGCACTAGCAGGGAGAGCGAGTTCTCGCTGCTGTATCAAAGCAAAATAGACTGCTAGCAAGCTGATCATCATACTGATGGTGAACAAACCTCGGACCGTAATGTTGACATGGTTTAAGCTGTCCAGGGTGAGCATCATGGTGCATATCGAGGCAAGTAGCGAGCCCTGTTCATGGGCTATCAGTGATTTTGTTGCCGCTCACTACCCTTTGCCGAGAGCTTACCACAACAGTCGTACTCGCACCACTCTCCAGCTGCGCCCTTCGAAAAGAGAAGACCTCTTCATCCGATCCTTCGTTGATCAATCGTTCGATGAGCTCCAGCTCTGCAGCGTCCAGCAAGAGCCATCGCCTACGTGAGATGGTTCCGTGGAATCGTTGCGAAACGTAGACGTCGGCCGCGTTGAGTGTGCTTCTGCCGCCCCAGATGTATCGGACGATGACTGGGAATCGTCCTGCTGCTCGGGCTGGATATCCCAGCATCGAAAGTACTTCTGTTGACTCTATCACGCTCTATGCTGGTTGGGACTGTTTGTGCGCAAAGGATGGAATGCTCTCTGGAAGGTGGCAAGACACGACAATGATGATTAGATGATGAGCCATACCTACCTTTTCGTGAGGCTGACCGGTTGCCTTCTGGTGAGGCATGCCAGGCATGGGTATTGCATTCAAAACCAGCACATGCATGCGCGTACAACTACAAAACAACCAGCAAACTCAGTATCGAATGATGTATTGAACAGCTGTACGTGAATCTCGACATATTGTTAAAAGTTGAGGAACGTGAAAGTGAATGTAGGATTGAGGAAGGCGAGGAAGGGTACCAGCAACCACGCCAAGAGCGCATGTGATAAACCCGCATGACGCACCTCGGTCGATCATCAACGCTGTGACACTCCACCATTCTTTACTAGGCTCCAGATTTCGAGATCACATCCGCAGCGATCTAGACAACAGAGCCTCCAACCCCTCCGCAGAACCTGATCGACTACCACGACTCACGCTTGCAGTCTATTCCGACAAGATGGCCGGCCTGGAGAAAGCCCTCTTCAACTTGAAGGTGCATCATATCGACCACCCTTGACGTCGAAGCACGACTGACTGACGAGGGGACATAGTTCACAACCAAGCAACTGAACCGGCAAGCCGCGAAGGCGAGCAAAGATGAGCAGACGGAGAAAGCGAAGCTGAAGAAGGTATGGCGCATACGGATCACAGTACATGCTCGCAATAATCCTGATATGAAGCGCTGCAGGCTATCCAACAAGGGCATTCCGACATCGCGAAGATCTATGCCCAGAATGCGATACGGAAGAAGAACGAGAACCTGAATTTGCTGCGGCTGGGATCAAGGATAGATGCGGTGGCTTCGAAAGTACAGACAGCGGTTACGATGAGGCAGGTGACGGGGAGTATGGCGAATGTGGTCAAGGGTATGGATCAGGCTATGAAGAGCATGGATCTTGAAAAGGTATGTCTCGGCGATGTTCGACTGTGGGGTTGGCAGAAGTTGCCTTGGTGAACATGACGATGAAGGCTGACGGAAGTACAGATATCCGCCGTGATGGACCGCTTCGAGACACAATTTGAAGACTTGGACGTGGCTACGGGCTACTACGAAAACGCAACATCTTCAGCTACCGCAGTGGGCACACCACAAGAGGACGTTGACAAGCTCATGGGCCAAGTGGCGGACGAAGCAGGCGTCGAGCTCTCGCAGGAAATGCAGGGCGCTACTCCCGCCAACGACCTCAAGGCGCAACCTGAGGAGGAGAGGGAGGACAAGCTGGGCGAGAGGCTACGGGCTTTGCGAAGCTGATGATGAGACGTTCGGGCTGTTACTGGCGAGGAGTCGTGGCGTTTGGATTTGGTTGGCCGTACGATAGGCGGCTGTTGCGGCAGTGGACGGATGTCCTGTCCAGCTTGACGATATCTCGATTATTACCACCTGCACATGTTCGGATGTACTCCGAAGAATGCATACCAAACTGAGCCATAAATTCCGTGGCTGCTCCACCCAAGCGCCCAGTGAGGTAGGTACCTTAAGCTGATAAGCTTCATGTACCTCCGCAGACAGAAACCGGCGTGATATCATACTAAATCAATTCTAACCAACTATTGAACTGCTGATTCACTCCGGCCCGAGAGCACTTGGCGAACGTGACGAGGCATCCGTGGTTTGAAAGTTGTCAAGCGCGTTGGTTTGGTCAATTCCCAAACATCGAGACGAATCCTCTCCCCGTACACAGCATATTCATGAATGCGCTGGAATCGGATTGTTACCATGCGTAAGTCATCCCATTGGCGCGAACAGACACGACTGGAAGTTTGTGGAACATCATCCCGGCAGCCCTGCGCCACCGCTAGACGATCGCTATCGCGTCACACTCCCTGCGCTTGGCCACTTTGCTTATCACGTCTGCACGTCTTGCTTCCCATCTTTTCTGCACACACAACCACACGCCTCCACTTGGCCTTGCACGTAGATGGGAAAACGTTCTAACACTCCAGCAGACCGAGTTCGTTCCCAGGCACTGGCAGAACGATCATCAAGCTCCAGGAACAGCGCCAAACCAGCCACTATTCCTCCCACGTACCAGGATAGCAATCTATCTACTCTTCACGAAGCTGGCGGGTTGAACGGCGGCAAGAATGGGCGTGGATCACCGCCTGGATACTCAGCCCGCAACCGCCGAAATGGCGGGACGGCAGGCAGCAATGGGGTGCCTGGCGGAGGACCAACTATCGGAAGCTACTTCGGTGGCAACGAACACCCCACGCGCAACACCACTGCAGACAGTACCATGCAGTCAGCACCTCCTCCAGCTCCACCTCCGGATAAGTCCGAAGATGCGGGCGCTGGAGATCCCCCCATAGAGTCTACCGAAGAGACCAAGAACAAACCACCTATGACTAAACGCATGACTGCTGGCGCGAAGCGGTTCGTCATGCATATGAAGCATGCTCTTTTCCACAGCTGGCTCAACGTCTTGCTGGTCTTCGTACCCGTACGTCTATGATATCGTATTGTTCCCCGCGGTCTCGGACTTTTGCTAACTTTCTGTGCTCAGGTTGGCATCATCGTGGAGGCGATCGGAGCAGGCCCAGGTATCGTTTTCGGCATGAACGCTATCGCCATCATTCCACTTGCTGGCCTTCTTGCTTTCGCCACCGAGAACGTGGCAGCCAGGCTGGGCGATACGCTCGGCGCACTGCTGAACGTGTCGTTCGGCAATGCAGTTGAGCTCATCATCTTCATCATCGCACTGGTCAAGAACGAGATAGCGATTGTTCAAGCATCACTACTTGGCTCCATCTTGGCAAACCTTTTACTCATCCTGGGCATGGCGTTCCTGCTGGGCGGTCTCCGTTACCGAGAGCAGGTGTACAACAGCACTGCCACGCAAATGAGCGCATGTCTCCTGAGCTTGAGTGTCATGAGTTTACTTCTTCCGGTCACTACGCACCCATCCATACTTGCGACTTTTGCTAACTTTACTATAGACTGCTTTCTACCAATCTTTCAGGAGGAGTGAAGCCGAACTTGCCGACAAACAAGTGTTGAAAGTTAGCCGCGGTACCAGCGTTGTTCTTCTACTGGTTTATGTTCTCTACCTGCTCTTCCAGCTCAAGTCGCACGCCTACATGTACGAGAGCACGCCTCAGGCCATCATCGACGAGGAATCGCACCCAGGTCTTCTCCACGACATGATGAACTCCTCATCCTCGTCTTCGTCTAGCGACTCCAGCTCATCCGACAGCACAGACTCCGACAGCTCCGGCTCGGGATCTATCGCTAATGCTGGAAAGAGAATCAAGCGAGTGTTCAAGAACAGGCGTCGCCGCAAGTCAAGCGCCAGTGCTAGCAGTATCACTGAATCAGGCAAAAACTCCGCTCTCAGCTCTCCTTCTATTACCGTGGGCAATGGCAATGGATACATGGAAAGTCAAATGGCAACTCCGCAGGAAACTCGCAACCCACCCACACTTGGCGCTGTGTTCACGGATGAAGCTGATGCTGATCATGAAGATAATGCCAACGGCCCTAGGGTTCGCGACTTCGTTCAAAACAACGCACTCGCCGAAAGTTTTTCGAAATCTCCGGAACGTAAGAAGAAAAGAAAGAAGCACCACAAGAAACACCATAAGAAGCGTCGCCACGAGTCGAAGGCTGAGGACGATGAGAAAGCTGGTGGACCCGAAACTTCTTTCCTGGACGGACCAACAGTCATGACTCCCATGCAAGAAGAAGAGACCAAAGAAGTCGGCTTCGCAGATGAAGTCGACGTCATCGGCAGCGCTCCACGCGGGTTGGCGCCTACAAAGTCGTCGTTTAACATGCGACAGCTTTCGACCCGCACGAATCTGCACCGTCCAGCTCTGCCGAAGATGCTGTCCAACAACGTCTTCGTCACTCCAGCGCCCATCCCACACCCATCGCCACGACTCAACGCACAGCCTCGCGCTCGCTCCTCCGGCGGTGGCAGCCGCCTACGTCGCACAAGCTCACTGCCCGATCGTCTGAACAGACACACTCCCGACCCCACGTCCCGCGCCCAACCCATGAACACCGTCCTTTCCCGTACCGACCCCCTCCCGCCCTTCCAGCACCAACGCTCGCAGCTGCGTAAAGTGCGCTCCGAAGACGTCGAGCAATCGGACTCCGACTTCGAAGCCGAAAAACCAATCATGTCCCGCACCGCCTCCGTCGTCCTGCTCCTCTGCTCCACCGCCCTGGTAGCCGTCTGCGCCGAATTCATGGTCGACGCCATCCCCGCCATGATCGCCGGCAACTCGGGCATCAGCCAAGCCTTCATCGGCCTCATCATCCTCCCCATCGTCGGCAACGCCGCCGAGCACGTGACCGCCGTCACCGTCGCCGCCAAGAACAAAATGGATCTCGCGATCGGCGTTGCCGTCGGCTCGAGCATCCAGATCGCGCTGTTCGTGACGCCGGTGGTGGTACTGCTGGGCTGGATCCTGAAGACGGATATGAGCTTGTACTTTAACATTTTCGAGACTATCAGTCTGTTCGTTTCGGTGTTTGTGGTGAATTTTTTGGTGCTGGATGGGAGGAGCAATTATTTGGAGGGGAGTCTGTTGATTGCGGCGTATGTGATTATTGCGCTCGGGGCGTTCTTTTATCCTTCGACGGATTATCAGAGCTCGGTGGGGTCGGTGGGGGGGTCTGGGTAGGATGGGATATCGCCGCGGCCGTGGGGTGGGTGAGGGGAAGGGG
>JAABUL010000187.1_pt1 | contig 128900 bp, 145 predicted proteins | sample 5559151 | NCBI WGS metagenome assembly JAABUL01 (sample SAMN10711876, study PRJNA513368) | rock metagenome | isolation source: Antarctica rocks | place: Antarctica: Victoria Land, Pudding Butte sud | reverse complement strand
CCGCCCCCCCAAATCCTTCTGGACCAACCTCACCCTCCCCATCCTCTACCTCACCATCCTCATCGGCTCCCTCTACACCTTCTCCTCCCTCTACCGCGCCCGCAAACTCAAGAAAGCTTCCACCCTCGCCCCCTGGTTCCCTCCGCACCGCCAGCGGGACATCTACCTTTCGCTTCTCCACTTGGATCCTGCGGAAGCGAGCGAATCGGGCGATGGGTCAGAGAAGAAGTTAAAACAGGTGCCCGATTCCGTGCTCAAAGCTGCGTTGATAAGACGGGCGCTGGAGGATATACAGCGGATTGTGCAGCTGCGGGGCGCGAAGCAGGCGTTGCAGACGTTGTTGCAGAGGGGCAGTGTGGGGGATGAGTTGTGGCAGCGGTTTTTGCGGGCGGAGAAGGAGATGGAGGAGGAGGTTAAGGATGTTGTGAATGAGGTGAGCTACTCTATCCAAGAAAACCCGAGGGTATGAGAGTGCAGGACATGGCTAACATGACGGGCACAGGCAAACGCCTTCGCGCCAAACTGGGGCCAAACGATCTTCCAGTCCGCGAACGAGATCAATCAGAATAACCTTCTGAAGCAACGAGTCGCGGAGATACAGTCACAGCTAGAGGCGGAGAAGGCGTGGTGGGAGGGACGGCGAGCGGGTATACAGTCGGACTTCATGAAGGAGTTGGAGGGGGACAGCAAGCCCATCGGAACTGCGCCAAGGAAGAAGAGCAGTGACGACGACGCAGTCCTGGTGGATGCGGACGGACCGGGAGAAGCGCAGGGGGTGAAGAAGAGGAAAGGGAAGAAATGAGATGCTGCGCTGGGTATTTCCAATGGACTGGGCCGATTTTGTTCTATGTTTTCAGCGTCAGCGTGGGAATAGGGCATGCAAACGGTGTTTGGTGCACGGCGCACGGCGCTCGAGCGACGGCTTAATGGGCAATGGGTTTGAGAGGGAAGATGGTAGGCCAACGTGTGCATGCTGTGCCTCGAGAGTGGTCGGCATTGATGTCGGACAGGGCAGACTGTAGAACAGCGATTACCGCTAGAGGTATGAAACAAGTCACTATAACTACGATCCTGCTTTGTTCGAGAATTCTCTTGCACGTGGTATACACCGCTGAAAGTCCGACAGAGAGTCCACCAACCCACGGGACCCTTCAACGTTGACACGCTTGTCGGTCCTTCGTTCACCCATTACCGCACCATCGATGAAGGTCTTGCGCACGGTATAGCATGCTCAACCATGCGCTGAAAGGTCCGACAGAAAGTCCACCAGCCTACAGGATTGTTCATATATCGGTGCTTGTCAATCGTTCATATATCATACCATGCTTGTCGATCCTTCGTGCATCCTATTGCCGCACCGTTGATCGAGGACCACCTCAGGAGGAACATAGCAACGGCTCCAACAGATGTTTCAATGAGATCAACGAAACGTTAGGATTAAGAACGCAGTCACTGCCAGATACTTAAAGAGCTTTCTGCCACCCAAATTAAGATATTACCAACAACACACCTCAGTACCACCCCACCACACCAAGAAGAAACACCATCGCAGCCTCATAACCACCCAATATGAAGCTCCTCCTCCCCACCACCGCGGCGGTCTTATTCGCAGTCGCCTCCAACGCCTACATCGTCACCCTCTACACGGAACCGAACTGTACTCGTCTCCCCCCACCCCCATCCTCCTATCCAAACCCCTAATACTAACCACCACCACAGGCCTCGGCGCCGCCGCCGAGCGCAACGCCTACGACAACACCTGCGCCCTGACCGGCGGTTTCCAGTCCTGGCGCCTCTCCGGCCACGGCGGCGTCTACCAGCGCCTGCAAACGTACAGCCGCAACGCCTGCGCGGGCGACACGACGGGGAAGTTTTGTACGACGGGGGAGGCTAGTGTTGCGTTGGGAGATTGCCAGAATACGAATGGGGGGAGCAATGCGCTGGATTCGCAGTCGGATTTCTTTGATTGTGCTTGAGGGGGAGAGAATTGGGAGGTGGGAAGGGTGAGGGACAGGGGGAGATGGGACGATGTGGTGGGCGGAGAGAGGGGGTTAGTTACACAGCTGGCTGTGGAACGGGAATATAGACTAGAAAAGAAGCCGAGGGCGCGTGAGTAGACTTATTACTTCATAGTCTTTCAACACGTCCACCGCGTTGGTCAGTGCGGTGCTCGCTTCTCACAGACCGTTGGGCTCGTATTGAGGATCGTCGGGTCTGCATCGCTGGCCACACGCAATGGAGTGCAGTGTAGGGAAGACAAAATCATTCAGACCTCATCTCAACTTTAGGCCTCACGTCACCCTGAACCTCACTTCGTTCTCTGTTTCTTCTATAATCAACGTAGTTGGAAACATCTTGCCTTGTTTAAGAGGATTCCTGTAGAGACCGATCATCGCAGGGCTAGGTGATAATACCAGACACCGCAACCTTTACAACCGCTATGACGGTGCGACGATAACGGCCCTGGCATAGCAGATCTACACCTCAGCCGCAGAGAGCAATCCTCGTCTCGTATGTTGTTGGCGGGACGTATACCTTGCGATGGGGGCCGACGTGGCTTTCTCTGCGCGGTCCAGCTCTCGGGACTCGAGGTACATGATGCTTGACGTGCTCTTGCGGGTAGCTGCCAGTTGAGAAAAGTCCTACGTTGAGTAGCTTACCGTCCTACATCACTATAGCGTCCGAAGTGTTTCACGACGCATGTCTCCACAGACGCATCGGTATAGAAGGTACCATCTCGATCAACAAGCACGTTAGCGAGCACGCCAGCACACGAGAGGATTGCGTCCATACTCCCTCTCCGTGAATCCTGCTTGTGCCCGGTTTTGCCTGGCGCTCAGATACTCGCATATCATCAAGTTCTGCGACAACGGATCCGTCTACGTCAGTATCCCAGGCTTATGGAATCCACGGAACTCCTGGAGCACGGATCGTTGAAGCGGAGAGGAGTCTCGGGACGAACGAACGGCGCTGACATCTTTACTCCATCGCGAACGGGATCCAAGAGGTTCGAGAGTCCCGAACGAGCACACGTGGCTCTTTTGTTCGGCCGGAGAAGTTCAGGAGATGTCGAGATACGCTTGGCAGCGGCTCAAGATCTCGTAAGGGGAAAATTCTGCTGGACGCCACCTGCGCCGGCAGCGTTCCGTAACGGCTTTGCGGGGTCGGAGACGTTAAATTCGACCTCGAAGCATGCCATGTGACTCGGACTCTTCAATTCATATTACCCCCTCGAAACTCGAAATTACCTAAAGACAGTCGCACGTTCCCTCAAACAGCAAATCTACCCAGCGTTACAGCGCCAGAAGCATTGACTCCTCTCGCACGAGTGCTGGGACGCGCCTGTCATCGCTCAGGCATTACTCATAGAATCGCTGGTGTTGGCTCGTGGCGACGAACCTCCGCCAGCAGCCGCTTGGCACAGTGACCGCGTGAGTCGGTTGCAACAAGGTTTTGCAAACGCCTTTCACCAATTGGCAACGATAAGTCCGTGGTATATGAGTCGCCGGCCCAGTCTTGGAGGGTAGGTGCTTTGTGCAGTTGACACAAAGAAACTTCATCATCTTCGCCGCTTCCTTATCTTCACCCATTCACAAAGCTTTCTCTATACTACCTGCAGTAGAGAGACTCTACTAGCCTAACACTACTACAACGATTACAGCAGATCTCTGCAGCCCTACGGGATGCATATCAACGATCTACCCACCGAGCTTCTCTCCGACATCCTGCTCCGCGCCGCCAAAGCCAACCAGGCGGAAGGCGAACGCTTCACCTATGGCCTTTCACAAGCTCCGCTCCCTGGACAGCCGGCCAAACTCACCAAATATGTGCGCGGACCGGTAGCGACTGACTCCCTGCGATGGGACGCCACGCGCGATCTCCGGGAGGTCTGCCATGAGTGGCATCAGTGGGCACTCGAGTACAACTTGGAGCGGATCTTCGAACGACGGTGGCGAGGCTCTGAGCGATGGGCGGACTTGACCATGTCGCGGCGGCGGTACTCTCTGTACGAACTGAATACGACACGAGAGGGTGTAGCTGTCTATCGCGACCCATTTGGCTCACTCAAGCACACGGACCGGCTCTTCACTTCGGTGCCGTCAGCAGCTAATCACGTCCGCCGGCTCTGGTTCAATGGCTTCCACACTGCGGAGACCGACAAGCTCATCTTGTCCGTTGTTGCGAGCTGCGCAGAACTGGAATTCTTGAGCGTGCCATGGACGGTTTTGCGTAGGGGCTCCGTGGATGACTGGGTGGATCTCTTGAACGTTAACACCGGACACGGAAAGCCACTGCACTCCCTGGAGCTCACTGCACAGTGCTTGCCACTTGACCAAGCTCAATCACTCGAGAAGGACGATTCGCCAAACCCTCTGGAGCACCCAGCAGTCGACTTCAGCGGCCTCAAGCGCCTGAAGATCTTCGGCAACACCCTGCACAAGCCAATTTGCGACACCGACCTCGAGCTCATCGCCCGTACCGCCACGAATCTACAATGCCTCGATTTCACCAACCTCTCCACCATCTCCGTCGCAGGCATGCTCGCCCTGGTCAAAGCTTCCGCAAAGACTCTTCGAGTTCTCGAGCACTCCCCTCGCTCGGACGACGGTTTCTACCACCCGTTCCCAGGTCACATCGACACGCACGTATGCTCCCTCATCTCCCGCCTCCCGGAGATGCGCGACCTCTCCATGAGCGTGCCCTACATGTGTGCTCGGCTATTCGCGAACTCCGAGGTCAAGTGGACCGGCGAATGCCAAGTCCGCACAACCGACATTTGCCAGTGCTCCTCCTCCACAGGCATTCACAACCGGATCGACAAGCTGCGCGAGACTTTCATCGCTGCGCGCGGTCTCATCGCTGCCCGCCGCCGAATGGGCCACACTCTGAGCATCGAGATCTTCTTTGCGGGCTGCATCTTCGAGCCGGAGAAGAAGCTCGTGCACGGCGACTTTGCGCTTGCAGAAATCAGTTCGTACGGGCAGTGGCCGATGACTCGGCAGTCGAGCACGAAGGGCCCGTATGGAGCGAGTGGTCACTACGAGAAGGAGGAAGGAAGTTGGGATGCGGTCAGTGAGGAGGAGTATCTGAATGCTGTGGGGCGGCATTGGATCTCGTTGTGAACGGGAGTGGAAATGATATGGCATTGGTACGATGACACGAGTACTGGAAATTGAGCGATTGATTTTGATGGGTTCAGCGAAGGCGCCTGGGACGGAGAACAGCATTGCGGACAGCAACGACATGACATCGTTCGGCGCAACGCTCAAAAAAGTTCATTCTAGCGTAGGCGTTCAAGGGAAGCGGTGGTGTGAACAATAGTCTGTAGCTTCTAGCCTACAGCATCATCAAAAAGCAAAGATAATATGTGCTTTGTTCACTGTACATTGTTCACTGTACACTGTTCGCTGTACATCATTCACTGTAAGCATGTCAACCCGCGAACCCAATCACATCCCTCGCGTCATCCGTCAATCGTCCCCACTCAAGCAACAACCGGAAGAAATAGATCTCCATATCCTCCTTCCTTAACACCTTCCCCGCCCAGTCCCTCCCATTCTCCGCTATGCGCTCTCCCATCGTATCATGCGCCTTCAGCCTCACTTCCTTCCCATTGACCTTGCCTTGCAAACCCGCAAAGTACACCAGCGTTGCCCACACGCCATGAGCACGCAGATCAAGCGGTACGAAGTGTTGCCACGCCGTCAGCCGATCGTCCCACCACTCACGGAACAGAGAGGCTTTGAACGGTAAGCTGCGGGAGTGCAGGAATGGCAAGAAGCGGCCAGAGAAGCCCGCGCCGTCTAGGTCGAGGAGGTATTGGTGCTGCCAGTGCGCTTGGAAATCGAGTCGGTCTTTGACGTGGAATTCAGCCTCTTCGTCTGTGCAGTCGATGAACCAGCAGCGCCCGAAGCCGGTGAAGCCTACGTCGGTGGGGACGAGAGAGGTGAGGGTAGAGATGAGGACGGAGGTGTACGCATAGCGGGGTTTGAGGAGTGCTTGTTGCTCGGTTTTGGTGTCTGGTGGGATGGTGATGGTGTAGGGGAGCGGGATGGTTGTGGTTGCTTCTCCGGTGTTGATGTCATTGAGTATGTGCACGAAGCGCTGGCGAGAGTGACCTCTCCACCGACCGGTATCTGGAGACATACCCTCGGTGGTAAAGCCGCGCCAGAAGAGGCTGGAGTTCTTGTTGAGGAATGGGACGTCGGGATATTCAGTTGTGGGGCCATATTCTACCTTACTGGCCCAGTTCCAACCGCTGGGATAGAGTATGTCGTTGAAGCCAGGCGCTCTCGACTGTGAGAAGAGTGGAAGTAGCTCATGGCTAGCTGTGAACGCAACAGGCGAAGTGTAGAACCCGTGGAGATCTGCCAGGTCTGGTTGATGGCATATATCAGACGTTTGAGTCCAATTTGCAGGAAACAAGCCCATCGAGTAAGGGTCAGCGCAATTCGTACAAAGTTGACCCCGATTCCAATGTCGTTCGGTCCGCGCCGGCGAACCCGACGGGCAGTGTGAGTTGCCATGGGAGTTGAAATTCGGCTGCCATCCTAGACCGATCATGGGGCTTCTCGCTGTAGTTAACTCGGGTATCGGCTCCCATTGTACTGCTCGTTTGGTGCTGAACTTGTTTTGCGGTTGGGAGACAAGAGCACCACGACGAGCTTTCGTTTGCATGTTTTCGAGATCCTGCCAAGGAACGGCGATTCTCGACTCGTCATTTATGTTGAAGGCAACGTCCATGTCTGGAAGCCACTCGGCGAACGTGTTGATCAACCTTTCCAAGCTCTCCATCATCCATCGGTGATCGTCCGATACATGTGAACCGATAGCAGCATTGCCATCACGGATGCTGATGGCAGTTGCTTCGTGCCGTCGATTCTGCAGTAGCAGCTTCGTTCTGTCCCGGATCTCCTGCGCAGGCAGCGCCCAGAAGGGCTCTAGATCGCGCTGTATGCTGTCGTAATCATCGATGACGACAGAGTTCCGCTCCGTGGCATATCTATACCAGTCGTCAAATCCAGGGGGCGGATATCGAGTGTAGCGTTGGCGGTAGTTCTCGACCGCCTGATCGAGTGTCGTGCTAGCTGCGGCGTTACGAAGATAAGTTTCGTGTTCGGTCTGCGCCTCGTATATGAGCATATCGATCGGGTGGTAGGCGACGGTGTTACCACTTTGGTACGCCCAGATGGTCGCTCGGAGGAACAGAAATAGCAAAATGCCAAGGTAGAACCAGCCCGGCATCGATTCTCGGAACAATACAAGGGAACTGGAAGCACCGAGCACGCTCTTCGAATCACCTCTCGATATTCGATGCTCAGTTGTGGTGAGATAGAAGTATGTCGCGAAGGCAGCCATCATGACCAAGATGGCGAGAAGGCTGGTGTTATGCTGCGTTGGCGGGTATGCATTGAGGTGTTGCCAGGCAGTTGATGTCGTTATGGTACATACTGACACAAAGGTGCATAGAACAGAGACTGATAACAGCCCGATATGTTGTATCTGTAAATGAGAGTCAGGCCAACCTATACCTTGAACTGTGGAAAGGTCACATTTACTCACAGACAATAACGCGCAAACCAGTGTAACGCACAGGAGAACATCGAGCTTTATGAGACTCCAGATATAATATGCAGGTGGCTGAAGCGACAGCCACCGCTCTAGGCCATCGACCCACCTTCGCTCTCTCCAGTATATAATGAACAGAATTGCGGACCAGATAGTCGAGAGTAGTGCTGCTTTCTGCGTAGGTACACATGTTAGCAGAAGGCGGCTTCCACGACCGCATGCTCGGGACTCACCAGAAATACCGATCCCAGTGACCCAACGCGAGCCGCTGGACGCTTGCCACGGTTGCCGCGAACGTCAATCGCGTTGTCATTGAGCCATGTCGCAATGCAATGCCCTATAATCACGTCGAAAGCCGAGCCTGATCGCTGAAGGAAGGGCATGAGCCAGCGATGTTGCATCGGTGCGCATATGAAGGTCGACTGCGGCTCATGTGTCGAGGCCATTGCGATGAGCCCTCCAAAGCTGATCACCCCAACGCTCACAAGGTACCTATATCTCGAGCGAACAATACGCTGGCCCAAACCATCATAGATGCTGTCGTCGGGACGCTCTTCATAGTCCGCACGTTTCTGAACGCGATCGCTCGTCCAGTATCTCCAGCATGCATAAGCGAGAGGTATGAGCGGTTGCCAGCTCAAGCCAGCGCATGCTGTGCTCTTGAGTATGAGACGCAGTATCTCTACGCGAAGCACGATCGCGCCGAGCAAGATGTAGTGCAAGCGACTTTGCTGGACGATCGATATCCATTTTGCTTTGAGGATCTTTGTAACCCGCTGCGATCGGCCCCGCAGTGTACGTCTCGTCCATCTAACGTGGCTTTCGTCATTGTCTTCATCTTGTCCAAGATAGTTCAATGGCACAGCTTCCTCACTGTCGTCGTCCTTATTATTCGATCGCGAGTCGCCAACGCGTCGCAAGAACCTGCCGACCGCCTGTATCGCGAACGCGAAGCTGAAGAGGATGATGGAGGTCGAGAGTAAAGGCTTGTCAAAAGCAAAGGTGGTGGGTATGGATCGCGACAGCCATATCGTGCCGAGTACTAAGCCGCTGGGGTGAACAATTAGCGGGGATCTCGGTGCAACCTGAACGACTGTACCTTATAGCAGGCCACTTCGTTTTCTCCATTGTCTCATCCTGATGCGCGGTACTGCATGACTTCCATACCAATGGCCTTGAGCATTTCCGATCGACAGGATTCCTCACGGAGACTGTATGGGATGCTGCTGCCTAGTTTACGAGGGCCACGAAGACTAGGGTATGGAAGGATTGTTTGCTGTTGTACGGGGCCGACAGAAAGCAAATATGAACGTCGACGTGGTTCGCATCATTATTGAACAAGCGCCAAAGGATCTAGCGAAGCTTATGACAGGTCTGGCCAATGAGATGGCACTCAGCAGGTAAAGAAGCTAAAAAGGTAAACCTTACCCAGACGCAGAGTGTGGAAACCTTCACATGAACTCGGCATCACCTCTTAGTCCTACACTTGGTACACGCAAGGAGATCTCCACTTCGACCTAGACACTTAGGAGAAGTGACAGGATTGGGGCAGTATCATGGGGGCCGAGAGCTCGGAGATGTGACAGGGGTGGGTTGCTTGAGAAAATCCGAGGCTGTTTGCTGAGAATGTGTGGGTGTGGGTGGGGAGGGAGTGAAGTCGTACCACATTCCCGTGGCAATCGAGTCCATCAAGTCGGCCATCCACCAGAACTCCAACTCACCGGCTCTAGCCCTCCAAAATCAAGGCCACCATTGACAGTCAAGAAATCCCATCCCCCAAACAACCCCCCATCTTGCTCCAGGTCCACCTGCGCCTCATCAAACCCTGTCACTTCAGCCTGCGGTCCTTGTAGCGCTACCTTGCCCTTCAGCAATGTAATACACGTCTCCACAGCCTCCTCCGCACACCGTATCAGAGACATCGATAGCTCTGCCCCCCTCAGTTCGCGGCTAAGCCCTTCGATATGTGCCGCAACGAGATAGACGAGTAGATAGCCCTTCGCATTCGGCTCGCCAGCGTCCAAGGTCCGGAGGTTCCACGCTTTAGCCTCGTCCAGCATGGCTGATAGATCTCGGCGTATCGGCACGGGGCCTAAGCTCTCTTCTTCCTTTAGACGGGCTCGAAAGTCTAGCGCGAGCACAAGGCTGGCTTGCAGCGCGCTGATGCGGTAGAAGCCGGAGGTCGTGATTGCGAGGTGGGCTAGAGTGCTGCGCTCTGGAACGGAATTTAGGTGGTAGGGTGATGTCGAGGTAGTGTTCGTGGTCACTGACCAGATCTTTAGCGCAGTATCGTTGACGATCGTTTTTGAGTATGCATATGCTTTATCGTTTACCGCAGCGGTGGAGAAAGGCAGATGTAGCGCCAGGAGGTGGCGAGACAGGATCAGGTCGATCGTCTGCAGCTGGAAGTCAGTTGGCGAAGGTCCTTCATTGTGCCCGTATTGCTGAAACGACTGTCGGAGTGATTTGTAGATTTCACGGTACTCAGCATCGAGCCACATTGCTTCATCATACGCCCCAGAAGAATCCAGCCCATTCAAAAATCTGGTCATCCCCAACCGGAGCTGGAAGGTGTGGCGCAATGCGATCGAAACAGTGGTGTCGGTGAATTCTCCACCAGGCTTGGGCGATGGGTTTTCGGCTGTCAGTTGCTCATCATCGTAGTTTCCGGGAGGCTCTGTGTCGAATGAATCAAGCGAGATCAACGGCGCCCCACCCGACATGAAGCTCGACCGGAGCGTGACTTCCAGGATGGTGTTCCAGATCCTCCTCCGCATCTCCGCGACAATGAGAGTACATGTAGGCAGCTTCGCCGGATCTCTGTGCAAGCCCATGTACATGGCTGTTCGGTGGAGTGTCCCAGCTGTGGTCCAAATGAAGTCTTCACCAACCCCAGTGACCTCTCGAGTGAAAAGGTGCAGGATGCTGATCTGTAAGAACTGGAGATTGAGCCTTGACTTAACAGTGGGTCGTGCCAGCCACGTCTGCGCTTCGTACAGCCATCGAATGGCGGTGGGTCGCATCGAGTAGTGCTCATCGTAAGTTGCAGCACCAATGGCAAGCACTAGCTTCACGAGCACGATAAAGCTGTCGTTCGGTGGATCGCTTGCCGTCCATATTGCCTCGTACTCGGCCACAAAGGTAGGGATGTGGAGAACACGATAGACACTCTCGTAGGTGTCGAGATAGCGCCGAACGAGCACATCTGCTATATCTTTCGAGGGTAGGTCGGACTTTGACGCAGTAGGCCACTCCGGAGTGTAAAATGCTTTGACCTGCCGGGTAAGCTGCTTGCATTTGTGCACCTTTACAAGCAGGTCTGATCTATTGTCCTTGAGATGCGGCTCGAGGAGTTCAAAGATGTCCTGAATGCCCTGTGGAAACACAATGATCAGCCTGCGAAGTGCGGTATGCCGATACCGAGTGACTGTGCTATGGAAACGCTTACCACGATGCCGTTGACCCAATGACCTAATAAACACCAGCAAAACCCATCAGTAAATGTCTCGATCGTGGAGAAGGGAATAGGGTCTGTAGTGAGCATACTGACTTTGACCAAACAGACGAGTTTTGTGCCACACACTCCTCGAACTGCCACAAGGCCGTCCACCGTGCTGTCCATCCCTAATAGCATGGAAGTCACCACTCAACGACGACGAAGTCTTGAGTATACTTGGCTGCGCCTCATCAGACAACCTCTCCGGCAAACCAGTCGTTCGCAAATAACCCCCGAGGTGGCCAATGGTATTCCTCGTTACATCTTCACCATGAGAGGCCGGACTCGGATAAGGGGAGCTACTCGCAATGTGTGATGCCGAAGCAGATGTTCCCACGGTGTAAGGTCCCGGGTTCGTATGAGCACCAGCATGATCGTGAGGAAAGCGTTCATAGACGCACGCTTCTCGGGCTCTGACGCAGGCGTGACAAGGTGTCTCCCGATTACATTTTAGTTTCCGCTGGCGACAAAAGACGCATGAGCTGCAGATGGAGGTTAGATAGTGCGGAGATTGGGCGCGAACGTGAGGTTGGAACTTACAGGGCGGGCCTCCTGCGACGGCGGATTGTGTCAGACATTGGTAATAACGGTACACGACGTAGCGTGCGATCTCGACAAAACGAATGCCACGCGATTTGTGGACGTAAGGCAGGTGATGAGCATTAGACAATTCGTGGTGTTGAGCTGAGGTCTGAGGTCGGAGTCGGAGGTAGCCGGAGCTAGTTTAAGAACGGACATATGAGCATATTGGATAGGCGTGATATCTAGTACGTATAGGAGCGCAAGTTCGCTATAGAAACGATATTTGCTTTTGATCATTCTCGTCTTCTCCGAGTTCTCATACTCACCAAGCATCTCGAACTGCAGCGAAAGACTCGTTGAACACCATGGGTTCCGAATCCATTAGCGAGACAGAGCACCCCTTGGATGTCGAGAAGCCCTCCCCAGATGCCGACATCATCGACAAAGCGCCCGACGGTGGTGCCAGAGCCTGGCTAGTAGCATCAGGAGGCTTTTTCATCCTCTTCTGCGGCCTAGGCTTCGCCAACTCGTTTGGTACCTTCGAAGAGTACTATCTCACCCATCAGCTGAAAGGCTATTCCCCTGACGACGTGGCATGGATCGGTTCGGTGGGAGCATTCCTCCAGTTTGCGATTGGAGCGCTCGCTGGGCCGTTGTTCGATCGCTTCGGCGCGTGGGTGGGTGTCAATCGATGCGGCGACTAACGGCACACAGCTGACGAGCCGTAGATGATGCGACCTGCTGCTGTGACCTACATCGCCGCCATGATGTTGCTCAGTTTATGCAAGACGTACTGGCAGATCATGCTCACGCAGGGGGTCCTGCAGGGTATCTGCCTAGGTCTCATTATGTTTCCAGCGTTCGCGGCAGTCTCACAGTACTTCGACAAGAAGCGTGCGGCCGCGCTGGGAATCGTTGTTGCGGGATCGTCTGTTGGTGGCATTGTCATCCCTATCGCTCTCGCGAAGATGCTGAACGGCTCCTCACTCGGATTCGGCTGGTCAGTACGAGTCATCGGCTTCCTCATCTCACCCCCCATGCTCTGGTCGTGCATCGTGATCACGGCACGACTGCCGCCACGCAAGACAAACTTCTGGATCGGGGCCGCCTTTAAAGACGTGAGGTTCATACTGCTCATGGTCGCTACGTTTTTCATGTTCGTCGGGTTGTTCACTCCGATTTACTTCTTGCCGACTTACGCGGTCTCGAGAGGCATGAGCGCGACGCTGGCGGGATATATGCTGGCCATCTTGAATGCAGCATCGACCTTTGGCCGGATCATACCAGGCATCCTGGCGGACAAGTACGGCCGTCTGAACATGCTGGCACTTGGCGGTGTGGTTACCGGCATTGTGATCTTCACCATGAACTCGGTCGTGAGTAACGCAGCTCTGGTCGTTTACTCCATTGCGTTTGGGTTCGTGTCCGGGACCATCATCTCCGGGGCATCGGCGGCCTTCACAATATGTGCTAAGGACCCACGAGACATCGGCACCGTAAGTACGGCGTGGAGACAGCCTTTGGACTCCACTGACTCTTTGCTGTTTGTTAGTATATCGGTACGGGCCTGGCTTTCTCTTCGACAGCTGCTTTGATCGGCCCGCCCTCAAATGGTGCGCTGCTCAGCAGCTACGGCTTCATGCCTGTTGCAATGTTCTCCGGCGCAGTGTGCCTGGTCGGTGGACTCATCACGCTCGCCAGCAAAGCTGCGACGCCGCAAGGAATACTGGGAAATGTCTGAAGGAGAGCGGACGAGACCTGCATGTGACGGCGCGTGATCGCGTGTCGCCGAAGACGGACCGGCAGTGGAAATTTTCTGAGCAGGACTTTTAGAGCTTCCACGATATTGACCAGAGCATTAAATGGGTTCTCTAGCCTCAGATAGCACACTGCCCTTTGCCCGAGCTCTGTACAGTATTGTCGAACATGTTTTTAGTTGTTGGTGGTGGTAGTGAAATAGACAACCTTAAGATACCCGAGAGTTCAAAAGATAAGGAGAGCTTGGACCGCCTAGATTCAGCGTAGCGGTCTGTCTGTAGAGTCACGGCCGACACTTTTTCTCTCTGCCATTGACTTGTGCTTTTCGGCGTTGTGGACCTCTCAAGGGCTGTGTCAAGTGCTGGCACACTCTTTCAGCAATCTCCGAGCACCCAATGGCTCTCACCAGTCGCATCACGCGGCAACTCCAACGCGAGCTTCTCCAGCAGACGAAGCAGGCCGCTCCCCGGATTGCTCGACGAACGTTCGTCTCGCAGACACCACGATGCACGAGACACGACAGACTCAGCAAGCCTGCAGTGCAACACCACGCTCGTGCTCTACACAAATCGGCACGATGTTCGCAGCAAAACCAGACAGAGCTTGCACCCAATGCCAAAGCTTATCTCGACAGCGGAGTGATTGCTGGAGCTCAGGATCTGGTCGACGTGAAGAAAGTGCTTGTGATCGGGTCTGGAGGACTCTCGATCGGGCAAGCAGGAGAGTTCGACTATTCGGGTTCACAAGCTCTCAAAGCACTGAAAGAGGCTGGCATCCAATCCGTCCTTATCAACCCCAATATCGCTACTATCCAGACGGCGCACGTGCTCGCAGATGAGGTCTACTACCTCCCAGTCACTCCCGAATATGTCACTTATGTGATAGAGAAAGAGCGGCCGGACGGTATCTTCTTGTCGTTTGGTGGGCAGACCGCATTGAACCTGGGGGTGAAGATGGACGAGATGGGTATATTCGACCGATATAATGTCAAAGTGCTCGGCACAAGCATTCAGACACTGAAGACAAGTGAGGATCGGGACCTATTCGCGAAGGCACTCAAGGAGATCGACATACCAATTGCGGAAAGTATTGCTGTCGGGACGATCGACGAGGCACTGGAAGCTGCAGATAAGGTTGGATATCCGATCATTGTGCGAGCTGCCTATGCGCTTGGTGGACTCGGATCTGGTTTCGCGGAGAACGACGACGAGCTTCGCAACCTTGCTGCTCGTTCGCTGACATTGTCGTCTCAAATTCTGGTGGAGAAGTCGCTGAAGGGCTGGAAGGAGGCCGAGTATGAGGTTGTCCGAGATGCATCCGACAACTGCATCACTGTCTGCAATATGGAGAATTTCGACCCTCTTGGTGTGCATACTGGCGACAGCATCGTTGTTTCACCTTCGCAAACCTTCAGCGACGAAGAATACCACATGCTGCGGTCAGCCTCGATCAAGATTGTCCGGCATCTCGGAGTTGTGGGCGAATGCAATGTCCAGTACGCTCTCCAGCCCGACGGACTCGACTACCGAGTGATTGAAGTCAACGCTCGCCTGTCTCGCTCCTCTGCGCTCGCTTCGAAAGCTACCGGCTATCCTCTCGCGTATACCGCAGCCAAGATCGGTCTCGGCCACACTCTCCCAGAACTACCAAACGCCGTCACACGAACGACTACAGCCAACTTCGAACCCAGTCTCGACTACATCGTCACCAAGATACCGCGCTGGGATCTGTCCAAATTCCAGAACGTCAACCGCTCCATCGGCTCCAGCATGAAGTCTGTCGGCGAAGTCATGGCGATTGGCCGTACCTTTGAAGAGAGCTTCCAAAAAGCCATCCGCCAAGTCGATCCCAAATTTGTCGGCCTCCAAGGCGACCATTTCGAAGATCTAGACGAAGTGCTCAAGAATCCTACCGATCGTCGATGGCTTGCTGTGGGCCAAGCAATGCTCCACGAAGGCTACACCGTCGACCGTGTCAATGAGCTCAGCAAGATCGACAAGTGGTTCCTATACAAGATCCAGAACATCGTCGACTGCACCCACGAACTCGAAGACCTCGGCTCTCTCTTCGGTGTGAAGAAGGAGCTGATGATGAAGGCGAAGAAACTTGGTTTCAGCGACAAGCAGATCGCCAATACTGTCAACAGTACTGAGGACGAGGTGCGCGCCAGGAGGAAGAACTTCGGGATCCGGCCGTGGGTCAAGAAGATCGATACGCTGGCTGCGGAGTTCCCGGCTGATACTAACTACCTGTACACGACGTACAATGCTAGTAGTCATGATGTGAAGTTCGATGATCACGGGATCATTGTGCTAGGGTCTGGTGTTTATCGGATTGGAAGCTCGGTGGAGTTCGATTGGTGTGCGGTCAACGCTACGCTTTCGTTGAAGAATTTGGGCAAGAAGACCGTGATGATCAATTACAATCCAGAGACCGCGAGTATCATCCTTTCCCGATTGGACGAGGTAGGACTAATATTCACTTAGTACTCCACCGACTTCGACGTACCCGACAGACTATACTTCGAAGAATTGTCTTACGAAAGGGTGATGGACATTTACGAACTCGAATCAGCCAGTGGTGTGGTGGTCTCCGTCGGCGGCCAACTACCACAGAACATGGCTCTGAAGCTGCAAGAGACCGGCAAAGCCAAAGTGCTCGGCACAGACCCGAAGGACATCGACAAAGCCGAAGACAGACATAAGTTTTCTCAGATTCTTGACAGCATTGGTGTTGATCAGCCAGCGTGGAAGGAGCTTACTAGCTACAGCGAGGCCCAGTCCTTCGCGAACGAGGTCGAATACCCAGTGCTCGTCCGGCCTAGCTACGTGCTCTCTGGCGCCGCCATGACTGTCATTCGATCGGAAGAGGAGCTTGAGGAGAAGCTTACAGCTGCCAGCAACGTCAGTCCAGATCACCCTGTCGTCATCACCAAGTTCATCGAAGGCGCGCAAGAGATTGACGTCGATGCCGTGGCTTCGCATGGCAAGCTCTTGGTACACGCAGTCAGCGAACATATCGAGAACGCCGGTGTCCACTCTGGCGATGCCTCGTTGGTCTTGCCTCCCGTGAGTCTGCCTCAGAACGTGATCGACCGTGTGAAAGGGATCGCGGAGAAGGTCGCGGAGGCCTGGAGCATCACCGGACCGTTCAACATGCAGATCATCGACGCCAAGAACCCCGAAGGTGGTGAGAGCCTCCTCAAGGTCATCGAGTGCAACCTCCGAGCCTCGAGATCTTTCCCGTTTTCGAGCAAAGTGCTTGGTACCAACTTCATCGATGTGGCGACCCGAGCACTCGTCGACAAGGATGTCCCTGAACCTGTTGATCTGATGACGGAGAAGCGCGACTACCTCGCCATCAAAGTACCCCAGTTCTCATGGACGAGGTTGGCTGGCGCTGATCCCTACCTCGGAGTCGAAATGTCGAGCACAGGCGAGATGGCCTGTTTCGGCAAAGACCTCGTCGAAGCGTACTGGACCGCAATGCAGAGCACCATGAACTTCCGTCTCCCACTCCCGGGTGAAGGTCTCCTCTTTGGCGGCGACACTGCGACCGAAGATCTAGGCGCTATCGTCGACTACCTCAGCCCACTAAAGTACAAGTTCTTCGCCGCCAACAACGAGGTCAAGCAGCATCTCGAGCAAACATCAAAGGACGGGAGCGTGTCAGTCGAAGTCATCGAGTTCCCGAAGGAAGACAAGAGGGCGCTGCGGGAGGTGTTTGAGAAGTACGATATCCGTGGTGTCTTCAACTTGGCGAAGAGAAGGGCGAGTAGCATGGTGGATGAGGACTATGTGATGCGGAGGAACGCGGTGGATTTTGGGGTGCCGTTGTTTATGGAGCCGAGGGTTAGTTGTATTGTCCACGATCAACTCTAGAGCCTATGCTAATGATGGTGTTTTAGACTGCTGTTCTCTTCGCGCAATGCATGAGCGAGAAGCTACCAAAGAAGGAGGGGATTCCGCCGGAGGTGAGGAGGTGGAGTGACTTTATTGGTGGCAAGCCGTTGTAAAGCAAGTACTATACCATTACAGCACGGCGTTGATGGCTTCGTCTGGGAGTTAAATGCAGTTGTTGAGCATCGTAAGGTGTTCACGGTTCACTGCTAGCGGACTAGATTCTGGTGAGCACTCAAATGATACAAAGACCTTCACAACATCTTGATTATTCATCTTTGCTACCACTGCTGCTGATTGTGAAACGCTCTGCTCCTCTCGATGATAGCACGACTTCCATCCTTCGCGCCACTGCAGAAGAACCTCAGCCCGTGCCCAGTATCGCAATGAACCAACCCGCAGCCTCGATAAGAACACTTCTCAGATACCCTGAAGCTCAGTCAGCCGAAATCTAGACCCCTTGAACCAAATGTCGTTACCACAAACTTGCCATGCCGATTGCCTTGCCTCGTTCGATACCCAAGCCACGATACCCTGTCTCAAGCTCTTCATACGATGCACCTCTTGCTTTCGCTTGCACGTTGAGCTCAACGAGGTCGTGCAGCGCCTGCCCCAGTGGCTTGTAACCCCAACTATCAGGCCTCAACGTCAACCTCGCTTTAGCTAACGGCCCCTTCGGACCATCGGCAACGACAGAAGTTGAATCGTACGCCAATTTCGCAAGCGGCAGGTATGCATCTCCACGAAACAATGCGGTGTTCCTGAGTTCCACGGTGAAAGTGGGATAGTAGCCACCCATCTGGCCTGCTAGGCAATGTAGCCACCTGCGCAGCCGATTGATGCTGTCACAAGAACGCACCACGTAGATCTCGTTGCACAGATAGTATACCGGCATGGTTTCGCGGCGTATCTGTTTCGATGTCCGGAGTAGTCCGGGTTCCTCCCAGGAGCCAGAAGGACGGTAACACAACGTCCGGTTGTCGCCGTCTACAGGCGTACATCCAATGTAGATGCTCGAGTCTGGCTGGAGCTGGACGAGCTCGTAGATTTCGTTGCGTAGCTCGGACGGCAGCTTCATCAGCCGACTGTCGCTCGAGTCCAAGTCTTTCGACCCTTCGGAGGTGCTGCTGTCTGTCAGCTAGTGATGGCGCAGAGCGTGACCAGCGAACTTGCCGTGGGCGCTTGTTCTCGGACGATAGCAAGACTGCTGGCTCGATGCAATCGTCCGATTGACCATCATCCAGCTTTCTTTTCTTCGGTGCCGCCATGGTGGCGGAAGTGGTGATGGGAGGAGGAAGTTGTTCCGAAGTTGGAGATCACATAAGATGTTAGAGATCGCGGAACGACGTTGGCCACGTCGCGCCGAAAAGTTTCATGTGATTTTGAGCTAGTCCTAATCTGCCATTACGCTTCACAAGAAGGACTCACAGGACTCGACAATCCCAATCTTTTGTGGTGCCGTACATGAGTGGGAGTCACAAGACGCATGTGGTCGGCGAAAGGGGACGAGTGTGAAGGCGGGAGGAGACAGACTTGTTGACAGAGCGAATGCGAGCGCTATTAGATTTAGCGCCATCCACCTAGCAAGTGAATGCGCTCAAAATTCCATGTGATCTCGAGCTAAGTCCCGATTTGCCTTGATGACGCCGGACAGAAGGACTTACAGGACTTGGTCGCTCCCACGCTTCCAGACTAAGCTAGCACTTCCACTGCTCTCACTGGACCACTCACGGAATATACAAGTCGCTCTTACCGTCAAATTATCGTATCCTGTCTAGATAATCTGTTCCCCGATTACATCTCCAGGCCGTGGAGCTCCATCTCAAGCACCTCCAGCGACTTCCCATCGAATTTTGCCTGTTGGACCCGCTCAACAAGCTTATAAATTGCCTTCTTCCTTGCGCTCTGCCGCGCAAGTTGGTATGCCACATGCATTGACGGTTCAATCAACTCCTCATCCTTGTTGATGGTAGTAGATCCATACGCCAGTTTCATCAAAGCCAGATCTCCACCCTTCTCGCGGGAAGGAAGGATTCTCAACGTGAAGTCCGGCCAACGTCCACCAATTTGCTCGACCATCCGGCTGAGCCACGAGTACAGACGATCCATCTCTCCCATAGTAAGCGTAATGGTCCAATTATGGCGGAGAACGTAGGTGAGCATGGCCTCACGACGGATCTGCTTACATGTCCGAAGTAGGCCTGGCTCGCTCCACTCCGCGATGCGTAGACCTGAGGGAGCGTGAGGCCTGGCGGACCGGACCCAGATGGTTCGGTCGTAGATGGTCGATTCAGAGTCGGAGTGAAGCAACGCCAAGCTGTAGATGGTGTTGCGCAGCTCGCTCGGGAGCTCCATGAGAAGGTTTCTGCCTGTGGTCACACCCTTGTCTGCCTTCGAGTCGTCTTGATTCTTGATCGTCCTATCTCCCGTTAGCATGTGCATTTACTATGAGTTTGAGATGGACTAACCGCGCTCGCTTCCTGGTGCGTGAGGAGGACTGTGGGTTCCTCGGCCGGTCTTGCTTGCTCGCTGCACCATCGTGGTCCTCGTCAAGCTTTCTCTTCATGTTCCTGGTTGCAGCCCTGGTGATAAGCGTGGTGATGGCGAGCGAGACTCTAAGAGCGAAGGTGCACGTTGACGGCGGCGTGGTTGATGGTGGAAAGGAAGAGGAGAAGTCAATCCGCTGAGCGAAGCTGAACAAGGCATTCTCGCAGAATTATGTGTCGTTCGCCTTGTATGTGAATGCAGGCGTCTAGCACGCCAACGGCCGAACTCTAGAGATTTCTCCGAGGGATGCAGTCGAGGTTTCGGAAATGGTCAGGCCGTCAGTCGTAGTCCAGGAATCGACGTTCATCCGATCGACCCAACAGAGAGAAACGTGATGGAAGCGAGGTACCTCTTAGATCGAGAATCGATGACAACGAAATCCGTATGCAGAACAAAGACAAGGTGTCCCCGATATGAGCGCAGATCGGATCTTGACTAACAATGGGTAGCCCTTACATCTACCTCTTCGTCCCACTGACAAGCGGCCTTGTGAGTACATCCGGTCTTTCGCCTACCGCGCCGGCTTTTTCAGAGCAATCCATACAAGAAGAAACCAAGCTATAAACATCGGCGTAGATCAGCCCAAGACGTAGGCCTCGAGATCAAGCAGCCGTTATACACTCCGAATCAGTCCCACACCTCTCTTAACGCACTGTGCCCGAGGCGTTCGTCGTGCTCTTCGCACTCTTCGAGCCCTTCTTGCTCTTCGTACCCTTCCTGCCCGCCTTAGTCTCCTTCTTGCCGAACCACTTGGTCTCAAGCTCGTCAAGCGGCATCCCGTCACACTTCGCTTGCTCCGTACGCTCAACAAGCTGGTTAATCTCACGCTCTCGCTTCTGTTCTCGCGCCTCTTCTCGCGCCTTCGCGATCCCAGTGCTGTACATCAGATCCATGCGCGGTACAATCCAGTCGCCATCCGAATCCCCTCTGATGTGGGTCGATCGGTACGCCAACCTCATAAGAGCGAGAGCCGCGCCCTTATTGGCCTTGCCGTCGGAGACCCTCACCGTGAATTCCGGCCACTGTCCGCCGATTTCCTCCGAGATCCGAGCGAGCCTCGCGTAGAGCGACTCCATCTCGTGGTATTTGATGCAGAATTCCCATGTCCGGCCGAGGTAGTAGATTGACATGGCTTCCTGGCGGATTTGCTTGGATGTTCGGAACAGCGCGGGTTCGTTCCACCTCCGGGTGAACATGGAGATACTGGTGGAGTCGAGCGTCATTTCTGGTGAACCGCGCTGGAGCAGGACGAGATCGTAAATCGTATTGCCTGCAGAGCAGGAGGGTGGGAAGGTCAGCGGCGTTTTGTACAAATGATACCTGGATGGATATCATTAGTACTTACGGAGTTCGGCGGGCAGCTTCACAAGCAAATTCTCTCTGGTCGTCGACTCGTCTGAGCTCTTGGTGGTGCTATCATCCCATTAGTATAGTTTGTAGATGGTGTTGATGGTCATATAAAGCGGTGAGCTGGTGAAGAAGATGCAAGGTGATGACTTCGCCTGAAATACCGCTGTGAAGGTGTTTGCTGCCACATGCAGCAGCTGGGAGCAAAGCACACTCCGGCAGGAGGCAACATGAGATGGGTGCAAACATACCGTGTGCGCTTGTCTGGGCGTGAAAGTGCGGTCTCAGTCTGGTTTGTGTTGTTTGCGGCGCCGTTATCGCTGGCGAGCGCTCTCTTCGTGGTCTTGGTTACAGCCATGGTGCGGAGCGAGGTGGTCGGGACTCAACGAGGTGATTGAAGGTGACTGGGAGGATAGGAAGTGGTTGGGAAGCTGGGAGATGAGCGTGGTGAAGAGGAACACGCGGCTTGTGGACGTGTTGTAAATAAGGTGTACTTACTGGCTTGGCGGCTATGCATTACCTTCAAGCTGCTGGCAAGCCAACACCGGAGCCGAGCCGCCGCGAGGTGCGTTTGTACGAATGAGTCTCGCATACCGTGGACGCTAATCCAAATTCGTGCGTTTGAGGTTGCCCGATTCTGCAACTTACTTGTGTCCTTTCTCCTGGGTAGACCACCCGGATCGAGGATCGAGGCAGACGTGGTCGAGGGATCAGACGTGGTTCTCGAGGGACCAGACGTGGTCGAGCAGCCAGATGTGCTGAAAGAACCAAGGCAGGCGCACTCGAACAACAAAGGCAACGACGATCAAGCCGAATCGAGGGACGGAGAAATGAGCATTTCTGCTTCCAGAACAAAGGCAGACCCAATCGGGACAACATCAGCATAGCTGGACGGTGGATTCTGCACCTAGGTCCGCATCGCCCTGCCCTCGCAGACCGGCCGTCATCGTTCCGGAGCAGCTGTACGCCATCATACATGATACCAGGGCGCCTGTAAGAGGTAACGAAGAATGTACGGTATGCGAGAGCACCCGTGGTGTACGATCTCCTGCGGACCTTTCGGTCCACAGAGCGGGTCCAAGGCACGAGATGTCATTTGTCCGGATTTCGTGCCAGAAGTTGCTCATCACCCATCTCCATCTCGACAGCAAGTCTTCCTGGAAGATCCGGACCATGGTCAAGGCGCGCCAGGAGGGGACATTCTGGCTCTGTTCCGGAGTACTGCTGGTGTCGGCATATATCCTGGGCCACAACTGTAGCACTTTGACTATCTTACGGCGTGGGATCCCGCGTGCGATGTCTTGGAACATGTCCGAAACATTACTCGCATGGTGGGCGCAACAGCACCGTTGTGCTGATCCAGCAACGGAATGTACGCCAGGGCGGCAGAGCCAGATTTGATGCTGCATGAAAAGCGACTTCCTTGAGAGGGAGGTCTCCCTCTCCACCAACCCGTCAAGGTGCCCGGCCGAATAGATCCAGGAATGGAGACCAATGCATGATCTGAGCTGCTGCGGTCTCGTATATTGGGTCCAAGTCATCCGGTATATGACTTCACACTGGCTCCAGGATCGTCGAGCTGCTCCCCTTGCGTATACGCAATAAGCAGATTCGACGAAGGTCCTAGTAGTAGTGCACTTCTCCCGGGTGTCATTACTTGTCAAGCGTATCAATGGATGGAGGGCCATCCTGTCCAGTACACGTTGGCCTCACCAAACCGGGCGCGGTCTCTATGCCGGCCTACGTGGTTTGTCCATGGGGGTATACGCTGCCATCGTACCCGGTGTAAAACATTAAGTCGATTTCCAATGTCGTCATGTTATTTCTGTATCTCGCACTGTCTGTTCAAATTTTGTTCTCAGGTATCGCAGAGTCCATATGCTGGCTGTAGTTGGAACTTCCTCTTCCATGTCACCACGTGCGGTGCGGTCGTCGGCGGGAGCTCGGCGATGACGCTGCACCTGCCACGAGCTCTCGGATCGAACAACAGCACTCAATTGTTAGATCTTCCACTGATACGACATATCACGCTGGAACTTGACACCAGATCGTGTACAACGCTCGGGAGCTACTCTACCGCAAACAATATCCAGCAGCTCCGCTCGTTCGAACATACCCCCACCTCCGAACTGTTCACCTCCGCGAGAGACATCAATCTGCAATCAGTCTAAAGAGATAGTATAGGCCACTGGAGCGCGACATTATCAAGCTGGACATCAGGGCCGGCGAACACTTGCTTGGGTATACGCCAGTCCGTAGATACCGCTTTATCATTGCTTGAAGCTCCAATCTTAGTTGGAAGATCACAAATTGGCTGCCAGGCACCACTGCGATCATGGATGCCGGCAGCAGCAACGACTACGGCGACTCAGACTGGCAGCAGGCCGGTCATGATGCGACTGCGCAAGACCTAGCCGGTCCTGGATCGCATGGACACCTTGAATGCGGAGTAGACCAACCACAGAAAGAAGGCGAGGGAACACAGAACGCCTACGTCTCGTACCTCGTCACCACCAGCGTGAGTAGCCTCAGACATTCGAAGGAGACCACGACTCGAGCGCCTCTAACCAATATATGTAGACCGACTTCCGCTCCTTCCAATCCACCCACTCCACCGTCCGCCGCCGCTTCACCGACTTCGTCTTCCTCTACAAAACTCTCAGCCGCGAATACCCCCAATGCGCCGTCCCCCCCATACCCGACAAACACAACGTCTCCCACGCCCGCGGCTACGGCTTCACCGAGGAATTCATGTCCCGCCGCTCGCACTCCCTCGACCGCTTCCTCAAGCGCCTAACCCTCCATCCCGTCTTGCGGCGTGCCGCCATCTTTACGATATTCTTAGAGAGCTCGGACTGGAACGCTACGATGAAGAGTAGGCCTACCAGAGGAATGTCGGGGAGTGATTCGGGCGCGAGGGAAGGCGTGTTGGAGACGTGGACGGATAGTAAGCGCAGCCCCGCACGGAGACACTGGCTTGCGGGGACGGTCGCTAAGTTTTTCACGGCAGGTTTCTTGAACGCCTTCACCAAGCCGCATAAAACCGATAAGCGCTTCGCGGACGTCAACGACCGCGCGTCCAAACTCGATAACGATTTGGGCACGGTCTCGAAGACGGTGGCGCGGGTCGCGAAGCGCGAAAGCGATCTCGAAGGGGACTACGCGGAGCTGGCGGTGCAGTTCCAGAAGCTTGCCGCGCTGGAGCCGGGGGTGAACGATGAATTGACGAAGTTTGCGCGAGGGGTGGAGGAGACGGGGGAGGGGTGGAGGGGGTTGAAAGAGCATACTGATTACAGCTACCTCGGCTCCCTCAAAGACATGGAGTCCTACATCTTCGCCGTCAAATCTCTGATGAAGACGCGCGAGCAGAAACAACTCGACTTCGAGGGGTTAACAGACTACCTCACCAAAGCGGCCTTTGAACGGGACACCCTCGCCTCCCACGGCTCCGCTGGCGCTACCGGTTTCATTCGCCAGAAAATCGAGGATGTGAGGGGTGTGGACCACGAACAGAGCCGACGGGAACGCGTGCGGAAACTCGAGGTGCAGATATCCCGGTTGACGACTGAGGTGGAGAATGCGAAGAAGACGAGCGAGGCGTTCGATGAGGAGGTGGTGAAGGAGGTGCAGGATTTTGAGCGGATTAAGGCGGTGGAGTTTCGGGACACGTTGACGGGGTTGGCGGATGCGCATATGGAGTTTTTCAAGGGGAATATTGGCGTGTGGGAGCGGTTTATTGGGGATATGGAGAGGGCGCAGGCGGAGGAGGAGGGGGCTGCGGCGGCAGGATGATTGGAAGAGGTTTGGTCGTGGTATATAATGTAATAGAATCAATGCTGAAGTCATGTTCATGGCTGAGAGAAATTGCGTGTTCTCCGATCTGTTGGAAAGCGCAAAGATGGTTGAGCGGATACTGTAGTGGCAGGGACTCTGATGAGACAGCGGAGAACACACCAAGCGTCCAGCTCAGCGGCGGAGGCTTCAAGAGGAAGTTCGAAAAAAAGGGTCGTCGATCCGCCGCCTCTCGAGGAAAGAAACGATCGTATTGCTCTTTCCGAAAAATTGAGCATAGGCTAGCGCCGGATCTATCCCGCCAATCAAATTATCGACGACATACTCTAAGCAAAAGAGTGCATGTGACAGAGGTATATCAAATTTATGAAACCCCACCACAGCAAGAGCCATTAAATGTGAGTAACACCATATAACTCCCACGAGACACTTTTATCATGGCTGGCGAACGTAGTCCCAAACGACGACGCTTCGACAACGACGACGAGCACCACCTCTCCATCAAACCGAAATTTGGGGCGCATTTGCAGGAAGATGATAGGTACAGACCTACAGCAGACTCGAGGTCCTCCACACCACGCGGATACCGCAATGGCACACCCTCCCGCCCCCACAACGAGTTCCAGGGCCCCGAGCCAGGCGTGGACGACGTAGACGCAGCCGCCTTAGACCGCGACTGGTACAACACCGCCGAAGAAGGCGCTGTGCTAGGCGATGACTCGCACAACCCCTTCGGCGGGACGGAAGATGCATCATGGGCCGACCAAGAACGAGAACGACAACTACTGGAGAAGAAAACGGCAGTACGCAGCCGAGTCAACCCGAAGCACTCGCAACGACAAAAGGACAATGATGCCTGGGAAGCCAATCGCATGCTTGCGAGTAATGTCGCGCAGACGAGGGATCAGTACCATGATTTCCAGGACGATAACGAGGACATGCGGGTGCATTTGCTGGTTCATGATTTAAAGCCGCCGTTTCTGGATGGGAAGACGGTGTTTACGAAGCAACTGGAGCCGATTTCTGCGGTTCGGGATCCGCAGAGCGATATGGCTGTGTTCTCGCGGAAGGGGAGTAAAGTTGTCAAAGAGAAGCGGCAGCAGAAGGAGCGGCAGAAGCAGGCGCAAGAGGCTACAGGGCTCGCGGGAACAGCGCTGGGGAACGTTATGGGGGTGAAGGAGGATGATACGGATTCTGCTGTGCCGAATGCGAATGGCGCGGTGGAGGTGGAGAAGAATTCGGGTAGCAAGTTCGCGGAGCACATGAAGAAGGATACCGGGCAGAGCGATTTCTCGCGGTCGAAGAGTTTGAGGGAGCAGAGGGAGTATCTTCCGGCTTTTGCGGTGAGGGAGGAGTTGTTGAGGGTTATACGGGATAATCAGGTTACGATTGTGGTTGGGCAGACGGGCTCGGGAAAGACGACGCAGTTGACGCAGTTTCTTTATGAGGATGGGTATGGGAGGGACGGGTTGATTGGGTGCACGCAGCCGAGACGTGTGGCTGCGATGAGCGTGGCGAAGCGGGTGTCGGAGGAGATGGAGGTTGGGTTAGGCGCGCTCGTGGGGTATGCGATTCGGTTTGAGGATTGCACTTCGAAGGAGACGGTTATCAAATACATGACTGATGGTGTCTTGCTGAGGGAGAGCTTGTCGAATACGGATCTGGATCAGTACAGCTGCATTATCATGGATGAAGCGCACGAGAGAGCGCTGAACACCGATGTGCTTATGGGCTTGATCAAGAAGGTCTTGACACGGAGACGAGACCTCAAGCTTATCGTTACGTCGGCAACGATGAATTCAGAACGCTTCTCGAGATTCTACGGCGGAGCACCTGAATTCTTCATCCCAGGACGAACATTCCCAGTCGATATCCAGTACTCACGCTCACCGTGTGAGGACTACGTGGACAGCGCTGTGCGACAAGTGCTCGCCATTCACGTCAGCCAGCCGACCGGCGATATTCTGGTGTTCATGACTGGACAAGAAGACATTGAGGTGACATGCGAGCTCATCGCAGAACGTCTTGCCCAGCTCAACGACCCACCAAAGCTCTCAATTCTGCCTATCTACTCACAGATGCCCGCGGATCTCCAAGCGAAGATCTTCGATAGAGCAGCACCAGGAGTTCGGAAGGTTATCGTGGCTACCAACATTGCAGAGACTAGCTTAACAGTCGATGGCATCATGTACGTCGTCGACTGCGGCTACAGCAAGCTCAAAGTCTACAACCCCCGCATGGGCATGGACACCCTCCAAATCACCCCCATCAGCCAAGCCAACGCTTCCCAACGAGCCGGTCGCGCCGGCCGAACAGGACCAGGCAAAGCGTTCCACCTCTACACCGAGCGCGCCTTCCGCGACGAGTTCTACATCGCCACCATCCCCGAAATCCAACGCACGAACCTCGCAAACACCGTCCTTATGCTCAAAAGCCTCGGCGTCAAAGACCTGCTAGACTTCGACTTCATGGACCCTCCCTCCCAGGAAACAATCACAACCTCCCTCTTCGACCTCTGGGCCCTCGGCGCCCTCTCCAACCTCGGCGAGCTCACCGACCTCGGACGCCAAATGAGCCCCTTCCCCATGGACCCCAGCCTCGCAAAACTCGTCATCGAGTCCGCGCAACGATACCGCTGCAGCGAAGAAATGGTCACAATAGTCTCCATGCTCAGCGTCCCCTCCGTCTTCTACCGGCCCAAAGAACGGCTCGAGGAATCCGACGCCGCTCGTGAGAAATTCTTCGTCCACGACTCCGATCACCTTACTTTGCTCACAGTGTACCAACAATGGACCGCCAACGGCTGCCGCGACGGCTGGTGCGTCAAACACTTCCTCCACCCGAAAGCGTTGCGCAGGGCGCAGGAAATCCGAAACCAAATCTCCGATATCATGAAATCCAACTCCATGCCCTTGGTCTCCTGCGGCTACGACCTGGACGTCGTGCGGGAATGTATTTGCTCTGGTTTCTACCACCAAGCGGCCAAACGGAAGGGGTTGGGCGAGTACGTCAACCTGCGCACTTCTGTGTCGGTGCAACTGCATCCGACGAGTGCGCTTTATAATAGTGGTGATCCGCCGGATTACGTCGTTTACCACGAACTCATCCTTACTAGCAAAGAATATATGAGCTGTGTTACGGCGGTGGATCCGCATTGGTTGGCGGATCTAGGGGGTGTTTTCTACAGTGTTAAGGAGAAGGGGTTTAGTGCTAAAGGGAGGCGGGAGATTGAGTGGAGTAAGAAGGAGGAGTTGGAGAAGGAGATTAGGGCGGATAGGGCGAGGCAGAAGGTTATGGATGCGAAGGTGATGGGTGAGGGTAATGGGGTGGGGTTGGTGAAGACTACGGTGGGAAAGCCTGCGGCGGTGAGTAAGGGGAGTGCGGTTGTTAGGCCGGTTGTTAGGGGAAGGAAGAGGTAGCAAATTAAGTAGAGATACGAAGTCCTCCATGCTCCGAGCTCTTGGTTGAGATGGAATTGTTCAATTCTCTCGAGAGAATCAAAGCACCTAACGCATGTCGAAGGCGGTGATTTGGATCAGAAGATGGGTAACGCACATCCGGGAAGTCGGAAATGTTGCTTTATGCTACATACATGCTACATCGTTCCGCCCCTGATCTATCAATGCTCGTGCCTACACCACCTCGTCATCATCATCATCTGCAAAGCCGAAGGAGAAGCCTCCTTCATCATCCGGCTCCTTCAGACTATCCCACTTGCCCTTGCTCGTCATCCAGCAACTTTGCCGTTGCACATCTTCTAGACCCTCTTCAAGCAGTTCAGAGTCCGCTGCACCCAGCCGATCCACGAACAGCTGATAAGGATCGTCAATATCCTCGCGGAACCCAGATACAGATTGTTTCTGGTCTCGCAGGAACTGTAGAACAGCGCCTACCCGTTGTCTTGGGATGAAGTTCTGTGTGATGGCAACGCTCGGCTCGAGGTTGAGCACGAGATGGTACCTGCCGAGTAAGATCAGTATTGTGCGTGGATGATATACAGTGAGGGAGGAGCTCACCAGCCTGAAGGGACGTGCAGCACTTCTCCATCGCCGCAGATACCTTCAACGCAGCCTGGAGTGCTTCTCGCCTCGGCATGGAAACCGAGCAACCACTCTGCGATGCTCAGTGGGCTCGTGACCTCGCTTTGATCCGCGGACTGGAGATGATGTAAGCGCTCACGATTTTATGTCAATCGCAGGGAGAGACTAATACATACCACATACACTCCCGGCGGCGGGGGCAGCGAAGGCGAGGAAGGAAACATGATCCAGTACTTGGTCCCCCGAACCACAGCATTCCAGGCACTCGTGGCATTGGGATCCTTGTGGAACGTGCTTCCGCTCCGCTCAGGCCCGACAATGAGCCATCGATGATCCGGTCGCTGCTCGCCGAGCACTGACAAAACGTCCCAACCTACGAAGCCGGGTTGCCAGTAGTCCGCTTTCAAGTCAGGTTCCAGAGACACGGTCAGGTCCATCTTCTCCACGAAAGCGCGATCGAAGAGATACAGAGGAGACTCGTCGTGGCTATTGTGCAGGTATTCGAAGTACGTTTTGAACGGCCAGTCCACGGATTCGGCGCGGAATGCAACGTCGCTGTACGTATCCAAAAGGTTTTGGAAGGACCATGACCTGAAGACAGGCCATTGCTTGACCGGTGCCGTGAGGATGAAAGGTTTATCGACCCAGTGTAGTGCAAATTCATCGCTAGAAAGATCCTTGAGTCGGGTAATTTCGTTCTTGTGAGGTATGTTCCGCGCATACCACTCCAAAGGAACATGGGCGCAATAAAAGGGGCGATGTAAGACATCCGAAAACACGGACGAACAGTCAACTCGAGGCTCTTGAGACTGCGGCTGCGAGAGATATGTAGAACGCCAGGTGGCACGCCATGTGAAATAAGACGGAGGAGACCTACCGAAACAGTGCTCAGCTTACGGCTGAGACTTGGGACAGACCAAGATGATGAACTTACTTCACAAAGAGATTCCGCCACAATTCCTCGCTGCGAGTGAAAGCATGGAGTGCTCTACAAGTGCTTCCGAGCCTTAGCAGGTGGGGGACTTGGAGAACCTCAAGGAAGTGCATCAAGAGCTCGTCCGGGAAGCGAGCAAAGTCGCCAGCACATGCTTTCGCATTCTTGTTGGATGTGAGTGCATTTCCAGCTGGTCTGACTCCTAAGGGATGCCGTCGGATAAGAGTACTCTCATTCTCACTATCGGCTTGTCGTTGACTGGCATCGGTCTTCCGTCTCTTGCTTGCACGTTCGTCCATGAAAGGAGTGTTGCTCAGCCTTCGCTCTGGGGAGTCAGCAGGAAGACTCATAGTCCCAACGACGAGAGTAAGGTTAATTGTAGCGAATCAAGTCGTCTCGCGACACAGTGACTCGAAGAATCCAGATGAAGGACGCTCCCGCAGAAAGGTGAAGTGGCGGCTCGATTTTGCCGCTAGAATAGTCCTGTTTAGTGGGGCACGATATTCTACATCTAAAATTTCTCCGCCGCCCTCTTCGATAACTTGCATACCCAACTTCACACACCACAACCAAATACAACACTCACAACTAGAACTGTACGACTCTCCTATACGAGAGTCTGGTATCTAGTTCTTCAGCACACCACAGCGACTCACCGGCGAATCCAACGGATCATCGCCGCTTTCACCCACTCAACCTTCGCCAGCTCACAGCGTGTGAGCACTGATCGAATACCGCAATCATGGCCGAGAAAGGACTTGAGGACATCGATGCCGGTAAGTTAGAGGACACTTAAGACCCATGCGGCGCGTTTGGCATGTGAAGAGCACGTGGGGCATGCGACAGGCAGAGACTGACGATTGTACCACCCTCAGCCCAGATCGAGTCCAACTACGATGAGACCACCGACAGCTTCGATGCCATGGCCCTGAAGGCCGAGCTCCTGCGCGGAGTCTACGCCTACGGTTTCGAGCGCCCGTCTGCGATCCAGCAGCGTGCCATCATGCCAGTTATCAAGGGTATGTCACATGCTGAACTCGCAAGGCTGCATAAGTGCGACTCCTTACATGTGATACAGGCAGCGACGTGATCGCTCAGGCGCAGTCCGGTACCGGAAAGACTGCTACCTTCTCCATCTCCGTACTCCAGAAGATCGACCCCAACATCAAGTCATGCCAGGCCTTGATCCTTGCACCAACCCGCGAGTTGGCCCAGCAGATCCAGAAGGTCGTGGTGGCGATCGGCGACTTCATGAACATCGAGTGCCACGCCTGCATCGGAGGTACCAGCGTAAGAGATGACATGAAGGCACTTCAGGAGGGCCCACAGGTCGTGGTCGGCACACCCGGCCGTGTCGCCGACATGATCCAGCGCCGTGTTCTCCGCACCGACAGCATGAAGATGTTCGTTCTTGACGAGGCCGATGAGATGTTGTCCCGCGGGTTCACCGAGCAGATCTACGACATCTTCCAGCTTCTGCCACAGTCCACCCAAGTCGTCTTGCTCTCGGCCACCATGCCACAGGATGTGCTCGAGGTCACCACCAAGTTCATGCGCGACCCAGTCCGTATTCTTGTCAAGAAGGACGAGCTCACCCTCGAAGGTATCAAGCAGTTCTACATCGCCGTCGAGAAGGAAGAGTGGAAGCTCGATACTCTGTCCGATCTTTACGAAACCGTCACCATCACCCAGGCCGTCATCTTCTGCAACACCCGCAGGAAGGTCGACTGGCTCACCGACAAGCTCACCGCCCGCGACTTCACCGTCTCTGCCATGCACGGCGATATGGACCAGGGCCAGCGTGACGTGATCATGAAGGAGTTCCGATCCGGTTCGTCTCGTGTCCTCATCGCTACCGATCTTCTCGCTCGCGGCATCGACGTCCAGCAGGTCTCGCTCGTCATCAACTACGATCTCCCCGCCAACCGTGAGAACTACATCCATCGTATCGGTCGTGGCGGCCGATTCGGACGGAAGGGTGTGGCTATCAACTTCGTCACCGCCGATGATGTGCGCATGATGCGCGAGATTGAGCAGTTCTACAGCACCCAGATTGAGGAGATGCCGATGAACGTGGCCGGTAAGCTGCAGCACCCATCTAAATGTAACGAGTCAAGCATACTAACGTGTAGCAGATCTCATCTAAGCACAAGACTCGACCAACACCTTCGTCCCGTGCTCGACCGTGTCCGACGCCGCATTGTGGTACCCGACACACATCTGGTCGGCTGGGGGGCAACATAATTATCGAAAGTTCTTGAGAGTAGCACACGCGTGCATTGCTCGCAAATCAACGCGAGTGGTGCGCTACGGCAGAAGACATGCATCTGCAGCGCAGGGGAGTTGGCATTGACTGCTTGTTCCGCTGCACAAAATCTTTTATGCGAGTATCTCTTAGATTGGGTCATCGGGGGTTGCTTTCTGCTAGGCATCGTGATCTCGTACGTAGGCACACGTACTTAGAATGACTGCAAACGTGATATGCTCGATGTCTCTGTGCTCTTTCTTGAAAGCGAATTGGTACAGTCACGTGTTCGGCCTCGCGTGGCGCGTCCCCGACTTCACCTCATCCCTTGCGTCTGCATCTGCATATTAAAACTTCTGTCACCGCACATACCCACATCAGACACAAGTTTGACGGTTTGTAAGAAAGTCGACCGCGCATCGTTCGATAGGCAGGAGATCATACGATGTTCACAACTTGCTAGCACTGTCCTTACTGAAAGAATGGCACCGCCACGGCCGTCATCCCCAACTTCCTTGCTGTGGGCCCACCAGCTGAAGCGAGAGCACAGCTACCTCCTGAAGCGCGTGCAAGACCTCGAATCGTCAAACAAAGCGCACGAAGACCGCATCAAGACTGCCGAAGCAGCCGGCAAAGCTGTCGCAAGTGGCGAAATCGCTTCTCTCGCCAAGCAAATCAAAGACCTCGAGGACATCGGACTTAGCAAATGTGTCGACGCCATGGAGGATGATGTCCCGCGCAAGATTGACGACGTTCAAGCGGACTCAGAAGCTCTAACTATGCAGCTTGCGGCTCTGCAGAAGGATGATCTGGTGGCGAGGGAGGAGAAGAAGAAGTCCTTGAATAAAGACAAGGCGCTTCTCAACCGGATCGGCGAGGTGGAGGAGGGGCTAAAGAAGTACGAGCGGGGTCTTGAGCTTGTCGGGAGGAAAGTCAATGATCAGCAGATCTCGGCGATCAAGGAGCAACTCGATGGACTGACGAAGCGGGTGATGAAGGAGGGCTCGCAGATGAAGCTGCTGGTGGAGAGTATTCAACAGCTTGAGCAAGCGCATGATGAGCTCAGAAAGGCGAATCAGGGGCTGGAGGAGCAGTTGAGGAAGCGCAGCGACGAGCCAGTGGAGCGACCCAAGCAGGCTATCAACAGGCCGAGTACTGTAGAAGATGACGCTTCAGAAGGCGCGACTCCTGAAGTCACGACTGGCAGGAAGAAGAATCATAAGTGGTCTGGCGGTGGCGCTGATCGAGACATCGTCAAAATGGGCACCACTCTTTTCGGTGACCGTCTGCCGAAAGCCTCAGCACCGAAGAAGGATGCAGCTCCCAGGAAAGCTCCGATCGTGCCACCGAAGAAGCCAAAGCCGAGGAAAGGCCCCGTACCCAAGGCTCCGCTCACTCCAGGTGTACGCAAATCTCACAAATGGGGTGGTGGCGGTGCGGACAGAGACATTGTCGCGGCTGGACTATCTGGCGATGAAGGACGGAAGCGCAAGCGGTCTGCCGAGGTAGAGCCTGAGCCGCCGAAGAGTAAGGCTGGTAAGGCGGTAGCTGGCAAGGCGATCGTGCGGTCGGGGAGAGGGTGGTATGAGGTCGTGGATAGTGAGAGCCCGGAGCAGGAAGGAGATAGGTAAGTCTTGCTTTACATTCCCAACAGACCAAACTATACTAACACTGACCTACAGCACACTCGACAAGCGTGGCCGCCACGAACGCAAGAGATATGGTGGACCGTCTCAGGACGAGTCGCAGATCTCGGGCAGACCGACCAAGCGACGCCGACTGTTCCCAACGCTCAGGTCTGATGAGGCGGACTTGCTCGAAAAAGGCTCGGGCACACGGCAGATGAGGACGAAGAGGCAGACTCAGAAGTCGATTAAGCTGGAGGAAGAAGATGAGGAAGAGGGAGTGAGCCCTGCTGTACCAGCTGCCAGGCCTGGTATGAAGTCTGCTCGCCCCAACGTCTTCAACTCGTACGGCAGCGCTCACTCGGTGGTGGGAGGCTCGAAGGCGAAAGCTCCGGCGATTAACCTTCAGCCTGAGCCCAGGAGGACGATCCCGCAGGACGATGATTGAGAGCGAACATTGTAGCGACATGGAACAACGACATTGCATCTGCTGGATTGCTTGTACTGCACGGGAAGAAATACTGTTGGCGGCTGAATTGCTTTTAAATACCAGACGACTGTACTCGTAGCTTCTGTACAAATAGCTCAAGTCTCAGCATACTCATACGGGCCCCCCTTATCCTTAACCTCAACCCTCATCTTCGCCTCCTCAACCTCCTTCCCACCTATCCTAATCCCGGCCTCCATCACATCGCCCGTCACCACCGGCCCCACACCCTTCGGCGTCCCCGTCAAGATAATATCCCCCTTCTCCAACGTCATAACCTTACTAATATCGCTCAACTGCCTCGGAATCCGAAACAACATCAACTCTGTATTGTCCTCCTGCTTCACCTCCCCATTGACCTTCAAATACAGCTCAATCCCATGCGGATCCGTGATCTTCTCCCTCGATATCGGGCCCGAAAGCGGTAGGAAGGTATCATACCCCTTCGCGATACTCCATGGTAGGCCCTTCTTCTTCGCTTCTTCCTGGACGTTGCGCCCGGTCATGTCGATCGCGAGGACGTACTGCTCGATCGCGGACTGCCATTCGTCGTTCTCGTTCAAGTCGCGGACGGTTTTGCCGATGACGAGGCCGAGCTCGATTTCGAAGTGCAGGTTTACGCCCTTGGGGCGGAGCACGGAGCCTTCGGAGGGGAGGAGGATGGAGGAGGGGGGTTTGAGGAAGAAGAAGGGTTGTTTGGGGCGTTGGTTGTTGAGTTCTTTGACGTGGTCGGCGTAGTTGCGGCCTGGAGATTGGGTCAGGATGGGTGGTTGAGGGTTGAGGTGGTGTTGGTTGAGTTACCTATACATATGACCTGCCACATCCATCGTTAGTACTGTGGTTGAAGCATTTGGGCTGGATCTGTACTCACCTTACGGCAATTGTTTTTGATCGATGCTAAGGTGGCCATTTTAATTGCTGATACTCTGACGGTTCAAGTGGGTTATATGCTTCGATCGCGAGAAGTAGAGGCATTGTATACTGTTCAACTTGATATGCCTCTTCAATTGCCGTGGGCGAGGTCGGAGCGAGCTCTCCCATCGGCAATTGCGGCCGATCCGACTTCATCTCTTCTGCTCCGTGATACACCCGACATCTTCTTCATCAGGAACCTACGGAAAAGCATTCGGCTCACGACGAGATCATCCGGGACCATTGGGAACATAGCAGCGCTATCTTGCGATGGTACTGCAAAACGCAAGCTAAGCAGCTCAACTTGATGTCTGCCTTCGAAGATACTTCCAAAACTTGCCAATACCACCACAGTCACCCCTGCCACTCCTTATCAGAAGATCCCTTCAATACCGCGGACTTGCATCGGGATGATAGGTCCTGATCCTCCATTCGTCGACACTCAACGGCTCCTGCTGCGCCCTCTTGTACTGCTCCATCTCTCGCGGCTCAACCCCATTAGCAAGCCTTTGGCCGTCTGTTTGTAGCATTCGAGGCCGGCCAGTCCTTAGATCCACAACAAATCCTTCCCTTTGATGCGGAGCAACACACTCGTTCTCAAGACACCCGAGAAACTCCCTGATACCGCTCACAACATGGAAGCCGGGCGATCCATCTTGGACACCGTCATCACCCTCCCATAGAGGACAACACATCACAAGGCCTCCTTTCGCTTTTGTGCGGTCCAGATTCCAGCTCTCGATTACTGCGGTTTGTTGCAGTTTGTGGAGCACTTGATCGCGTATTGGTAGGCGGTCTGCCTGAGTGGATGAAATTTCGTCGGAACAGACCTGAGCATCTATGTGCGCGAAGAAGTGCCTCATTTCGTCGATTGGGAAGTAGACGCCTACGCAAGTTATGCAGCCAGACTTCAGCAAGGCATGAGTTAGTTCGTGTACCCGTCTGGAAGGTCTACCAGCTGATACTCACAGTTCCAACGTAAGGCACGGTTTCAAGCACAGTGATGTCGTTGACATCCTCTTCAGTCGGTGCGAGCGGCCTGTACCGCAAGGTCCTCCCCTGTCCTTCCTCAATGTATCTCATCCAAGGGAGGTTTGACAGCATGTTGTTGATAGACTGTATTACAGTGTTGTCATATCTAGAGGCATCAGCTTACCTTTAATACCAGTCCTCCAGCGACTGTGGATAGCTCGAGCATCCACCGGATGTACAGGCCTGAGACAACTATGAAAGCGCCTTTGACTGCGACTATCAGCAAGAGCTACGACTACCAACTAGTAACTACTACCTAAGCGAGCGACAAAGCAGGGCCAGCTTGACGTCACTGTTGCAGACACTTACGATTGAGACAGGTATGGTCTCGTTGACTCTAGCCCTTCCTTCACGACGCCTGGTCGCAATCAGAGCATATGGCACAACTGAACTTGGAAGACGTGATTCATATCCTGCGCACGTTGAGATAAACAACGGAAGTGGTAAGTCTTGAATCTCGCCAGAAGAACACAGCATGTAAGCTTTCCGATACCCACCCGTGCAAGTACATCATTGTTTGGACCTCCTCGACCTCTTCGACTTCTTTGCCTTCTTATCCGGCAGAAACGACAGGAGTCTCCAGTCGTCGAGCGACCCAAAAGGCACCGGCTCCTGCGACGCCCTTTTGTATTGCGCCATCTCTGGTGGCGGAACCTCCTTCAGAACTCGCTCCTCCTCGTACTCCAGCATGAGAACGTGGTCGTTCCTCAAATCCACAATGAAACCTTCAGCCGGCGGAACTTCAACGACATCATCTTCGCAAAATTCAAGAAACTTTTTGATCGCCGTCACCACGTGAGCCCCGGGCGTCCCAGGACGACCCTCCTCACCTATTGGCAACGGACAGCACAACCTCAGCTTCTCGCGCGCTGCTGGACGATCAAGCCTCCACTTATGCTCTTTTTCGGTACGATAGAGCTGGCGGAGAACTTTATGGAAGATAGACACACGGTCTTCACTGGTGTGTGGCCCGCCTCTCGCCTTGTCCACCCTCACCCTTGGAAAGATGTGGGCGAAGAAGTGTCTGTTGTCCCCGACAGGAAAATAAACACCTACACATGTTATGCAGCCGTCCTTTGCGATGCCAATTGTTAGCATTGACAACATAGCGGTTGCATTGCTTACTACTGACCGTTCCAACGAATGGTACCGTTTCAAGTACGTTCTTGTCGCTGACTACGTCTTCTGGGCCGAGCTGTCTGAATCGGAAGGTCTTGCTCTGTCCTTCTTTGATGTATCTGATCAATGGGAGCGTCGACACCATCGACATTTTCGAGAATCCGAGAGTGGATATGCTCACTGCTGTGAGATGGCATCAATGGACCTCATATATGGGACCCCTTCATTTGTCTCAACAATAATTGGCACACCCAGTTCGTTCTGGGACAACAGAACGCGGGCTTTCTTCTCGTTAAACATCTCCAGCAAACCCCATATCAACAAATACCGGTGAGGTGTATATGGTCATTGTCACACCAACGACATGCTAAGGAGACTTCTGCCTTGGCCTGCGCGTTGGAGAGTAGCACAAGGAATCACCCCAGCTCCAGAACGGCAGTGGAGAAACCAAACCTTGCTACTACAAGCCATACGTCTGCCTAAGCAAAGTATACTACGCCTGATGGCAGAACTCCGTCGGCATAGTGAGAGCCGCCGTTTCGTCGTTCCCTTATCACTGGCAAGCCACTTATCAGAGATGGAGAAGTTTAGCAGATCTGTTCGACGTATGGAGGTCTAACTCCTCCTTTGATCTGCACAACAGCTCACCAGTCACAAACTTCGGGGATGCGTACTTCGAGCGGTGTCAATCATCATTCATCCGGCGGCCTCACAAACACCACCCATTGATCCACAGACCCGTCCTCCGGCATCTCCAGCACCAAGCGCTCGAACCGCGCGAGCTCAGCAGGCTCATCGTCCTTATGAGCCTCCGACCGCCAATCTCTAACTGGAAGCATCTGCACCTCTTCATCCCTCAAATCCACGATAGACCCTTCCATATCAGTGTGCGCTACGGCTTGATCCTCTTTCGGACATCCAAGGAATGTTCTCATCGCCTTTACCACTTCCAGGCCCGCTGTGCGGTACTCGACGCCGCTGGGACGTAGATTCGCTTCGCCTGGCTGCACCTTATCGTTCATCCTTGGACAGCATATCACCAGCTTCTCACGAGCCAGTCTGCGGTCGAGGTTCCAGCCCTGAAGACGTTCAGTTTCTTGGAGTTGATGCAGCACTCTGTCCCCGACTTCTTTGGACTCTGCCTCTGTGAACGCTGCCATACATAGGAACTGTTTCGCAAGATCCACAAGAGGCGATATGTGCGCGATGAAGTGAAGACCATCGCCAATGGGGAAATACACTCCCACGCAGGAAATGCAACCTCCCTATAAGGTAATGCTCAGTCAGCAACGGATTCATTTGTCGTTCCGTATAATTTTGACTTACTGTTCCGATGTGCGGGATGTCATCCAGGTGGGTGAGGTTGGGTCTAGGTACGTCCTCCGCTTTGTCTTTGGCTCCAGGTAGCGCTGGCCAGCGGACGGTTATGGCCTGCCATTCGTCAATGAATCACATCTTTGGTAGCGTGGTCGACATGGGGGTATCCGTGGCTGCAATTGTTGGACGGCATCGTACCTAGAGGCCTATACGGTCCTTCAAATACCATGAATCTGTTCTTTCACTACCGATAAGGTGTAGTCAGTATGTTCTGGAAGAGCAGAGCAGAGCTTCTAGGACCTACCTCGTGGCGAGCACGACAATGATACCGACAAAGTCATATCGCAAACGTTGGTCCAGGAGATTGTGGTGTCTTCAAACACGAGCGATTGTCCGTCTGGCGACAGTGATGGGCTCTTCCATATTGTGCTAGATCGGTGGAGACCAGTCGGTCTGAAGCAGTCCCCCCAGATGTAAGCTATAGCAAACAGTTCAAGGATCACGACAAAGCGGTTCGTGAGCACGCGTTAGAAGCTGTTGTTAACAATGCCTAGTCAAAGAGCCATATCAGCGTTGACTACAACACTTCAACAGCTCGAAGTTGTTTCCACAAAGCCTTAAATCGGGACCCACTACCAAACGCCCTCCCTCCTCACCGTGACCAACCAGTCCTCCGTCGACCCTACCTGCGGCGTCATCGAAGGCAAGCGCTCGAAATGCGCAAGCTGCGGCGGCTCATCGTGCCTGAACCTCATATCATCCCACCGTCTCGACGCCAGCATGCTCACCACCGATGCATTCCTCAAATCCACGATGAAGCCTTCCATCTTGTCATATGCAACCGGCTGGTCGTCCTCCTCACATTCGAGAAACTTCCTAATCGCTTTCACCACATCCAGGCCAGGGGATCGGAACTTCGCTGGGTCCCGCTCAGCTCGACGGTTGATCTGTGGACAGCACATTATCAGTTTCTCCCTCGCAAGCTTACGATCCAGGACCCAGTGCTGAACGCGTTCGTTGTCTCGGAGCTGTTGCAGGACTTTGTCGCCTATGGCCTGGCACTCCGCTTCTGTGCATTCAGTATCGAGATGGTGCGTTCCGGTGTAGACCTGCGGCGAGATGCGGGCGATGAAATGTCTGCTGGGCGATGGAAAAATGTTGCCAATAGGAAAATAGACTCCTACGCTGGTGTTGCACCCGGACTTGACAAGAAAACGTTAGCATTGCATTGCGAAGCTTGCAAGGGATCGAGGTTGGCTTACGGTTCCGATGTATGGGTAGTTTGCCGTGTCTGTGCCGTCGTCGAAGGGTTCAGGTGGTCTGTAGTCGGCGGTCATGGCCTGCGACTGGTTAACGTACCGTAGCTTTAGCAGTACGGATGACATGGTAGTGCTCGCAGCGGCAGAACCTGGATGGCAATGTTGAGCGCCAGGAACCGGACGAACCTCAAATACAGGAACAATACATGTACCTGTCTTATAGCAACGAGTGGTGCCTCCGATCTGTTCTGGAAGCGTGGAGATGAGCCTGACCAGAATAGATCGTCGGAGACCTACATCTTAGCAAAGACCACAAGGACAACGAAGTCAGATCGCCGACATCCTTACAAACAGATCATAGCAACCGGGTTGAGCTAAGAGCCACGATCAGCAGAATGTAGCAGATATGTGAAACATCAAACGTATCGTGACAAGGCCTATACAGCATGCACAACTGGAGATCGTCCCGCTCATACAAACACACTCATGCAAATGCTGAAACAACCAAGGCTTCCTATGATCAGCCTCGTGCCAATATCCAGAACGCTATGCAAAGTCTCGCCGAACATCCACAATCCCTCGCTGAAGCAGACGGCCTACGGCCACCAGTTCATGCGTTTATAGCTCTCGATCACCGCCTGCACCTCCTCCTTGGTCATCTTCTCATGCAGAGGCCTAGACATCGTCAGCATACTCCCTCCGCCACATCCATACACTCATAGGACCCACCTAAACCCAACCACCTGCTCAAACCTCCCACCATCCATACTCAAATCCGCGTCCCTCAACAACTCCTTCTCCATAAACGGACTCAACGGACTCCCGTTATCCCTCGCCCCCGCCGCCTCCTGCAGATCCGCCCAATCGTCCAACGTATCATCATTCACATCATCAACCACGTGCTCCAGATTCATCTTCGCAAATGCGTTGACAAGCGTGTTCTGGAAACCTGTCTCGATGTTGAAGATTTGCCGTATTATCGCTGCCATTGATCCTTGACTCGTAGCGCCTTTGTCGACGACGTTGAACACGATACGCTCGTTCGAGCTACCGGAAGGTAGTTTGTCGTTCTTCCGCCGCCATTCTGCCGCCATCCAGAGCGCTCGCACGGCGTCCTCGACGTGGAGGGTGTTTGTTCGAAGCTCGCTGCTCCAGAGCCATTTCATCGTTTCCTTCGGCTCGCGGCTCTGGTAGACTCGTGCGAGCGCTAGTTGCGTGCCTAGCCATCGTCCGGCGTACGGTCCGTATACGTGCGGCAGCCGGAGGACACATAACCGTAGCCCTGGGACTTTGGCCAGGTCTTCTTCGGCTTGTAGTTTCCATTTTGCCTGCTTCGTGTGCGGTTTACTCGTCTTATCTGTCTCCTTCTGCGGCGATCTCGATGGGTTGTAGACTTGCCCAGTACTGCACTCAATGAACGCTTTTACGCCTCGCTTCGCTGCTTCCTTTCCGACTGTCAGGCTGAGTTGGTAGCTGCGCATTTTATACACTTCATCCTCCTGCGAGAACCGTGTCTCGCCGCCGCAGTTGAAGACATAGTCGAATTCGCGCTTCCTGCCCTCGGGGTTGGGTGGGAGGTCGAAGATTCGGGGTTGGGATTGCTCGCGTGAGGCGTCGGCTTGGAGGAAGTTCTTGGAACATGCTTCTTCGTGTTCGGGGGCGAGGGAGGCGAGTTGCGGGAGCTGTTTGTCGATGAGGCGGAGGGTGGAGGCGAGGTTGTTGGTATGGATGTAGGTTGCTAGGAAGCGGCCGATATATCCTTGAGAGGTGTGAGCGGGTGCATTCCAGAACTCTACATGCGGTATAGGAGATCAGGACCTACCCAGTCCCCCAATAATCAACACAGCAGGCTTGTTACTATCCTGCTCCGCCATCTTCTCCTTCAACCTCTACCACTCGAGCAGTCGATCAGGCTAATTCGTCGTTGATACACCAAGGTGGGGTCCCTCTCAACCTCCTTCCCGATCTCTACGACCGAAGTACTTCCAGAAAACCGGTAGAGACAGACTGGCCAATCCAACAACCAAGAACCGTAAGGTATGTACAAGAGTATGCACGAACGAACGAGTAGAACTAAAAGTCACGACGGGTCAACCGCGGCAGTCAGGTCGTTGAAGTCGGCACCATCTCTCTCTCCCCAGACATGCAGCCCAAGCGCGAAGCGTTGCATGCGACTACTGCAATGCACGGCAGTTGAGTTCGGTGGGCGCGGCGGGTTCGCAGGAGACCTTGTTTAGCGGGAGATTGGTTGCATCGATGATGGTATCCTGCGCTCCGACATAAAACTCACGATGAGACTCACCTTTGACATCTTGCGCGAGCTTGCGGTCCTCAGGCGAGCCGCTCGGTACCTTTCGGGTGGGAACCGGGTGAGCTTTCGCTTTCGAGCTTTGTCGGAGAGTTTCGACGGCTGCACCGAACTACATGGTGTGAGGTACTTACTCCTGTGCCTTGCATATGCTTCATGATTGCGATGCAGTAGCTCGAGCGCGTCCATCCTGGCGGAAGAGGGGAGGGCACGTGTGCAATCGAGATGAAACGGTAGCTAGGGTCCGAAGTAATTGTTCGACTTCTAAAATCTGTTGGTCTACGGGAGTAAATATGGTATCATCGGGCCGTGCCTGACCGTTGCTCCCAGATCCGCTCGGTACCATGTCTTTGGGTACCGCTAGAGTACTATACATCGCTAAGCTGATCCTTCATTCGTAGTCGCTGGAGTTGGTGGTTTTGAAGTCGTTGCGGATCGGACGAGATGGCAGCGGTATAGAAGTCCGATCCGACGGGGGGGAGTTGGTCCTCCATTGCACTTCGTGAACACCAGTCAGTCGTTGCGGCTGCGAGGCAACCATAGTTGGACGGTCTCCCATCCTGTACAAGCTGGCGCCTTCGCTGAAACGCTTGCTCGCACTTGCAAATTCAACACAAAGACCCGTAGCCATACTTCGTACAAGTGCCGAACCTGTTGTACACACCATCGTGAACACATCACCATCACTCAATTCCCACCCCACAGAACAAACAGCACATCTCCTTCGACTTCATCTCGCCACCAGGAGCCGTGATGGAGATCTCTGTGCTGCCGGCCGGAAAGCTGTCGCCACTAGCGGGCAAGCCCTTTATGAAGATTTCCGCACGATACGAGTTCTTCTCCGCGATCGCGACTGCTGACGACTTCGCACTGACGGCCACGGGGTTGGGCTTGGTCTTCTTTGCTTTCTTCTTTTCGCCAGCTGTCACACAATTAGCCAAGGTTGAATGAACAGTCCGGTATTCATGACATACCAGCCTCTTCAACCGCTGCCTCTGCGATACACTTCACGTGCAGCCACTTCCGACAGTCCTTGTTCTCGCACTGGATGATCATCTCGTCTGGGTTTTGCGGCGCCTTGTCGATGCAGATGTGGCGCAATTTCTGCTGAAAGTCAGTGACTACTCTCTTTCTTCAACATCTTATTACACACCGAGAACGTCTTCATATTCCCATAATCAAGCGTCTGCCGCCAAAAGTACTGATCTTCCATCGGTAGCATCGAATCGTCGTCCTTTTCCTCCCAGTGCCCAACCTCAAGCTTCCCATTGACACTCATAGCATCGATAACGTCCATCTGGTTGGTAGGGATAAGCTCGTTCTTCCCATGATACGACTTCCGTCCGCCTGGTAGGTCTTCCGGCCGATTGAGCCACGCCACGCGGATGTACACGTGCTCGGGGTCGAGCGCGCGCACTTCTAGCACCTGTCCCTTCCACTGCGCGGCGATGTCGATCTTGGCTTCTTCGGATGTGTCGTGCTTGACCAGTATGGATTGGCCGACTGCTATGCTCTCCTGACCCACTGGCAGCTCAGTCAGTATGGTAGCTCTGCTTAGCTTGACATGTGTTGGCGCAACATACCAGTGAATTTCCTGTACCGCCTGAGGACCTCCCAGCTCTGCCTTGGTTTCACCTCGTATTGGATGTCTAACCGTGGTTCGAAGAGGTCTGTTTGTGTTTGGAGAGTGCTGGATTCGCGCTTCCTCTTCTTTGAGATGGGCGCCGTCGTGATGCTGAAGGGTTTCTCCAACTTATCGAGCCAGCTGGTGAGTTTCTGTCTGTCTGAGTCGGAGAGCTCTGCGGGCTGGCTGGGTGATTTGATGGTAGACTCTGGGGCTGGTGGTGGGACTTTCTTATTGGTAGGTGTGCCATTCGGTGTGCCGTTGAGCTTCGGCTTGCCGGTCTGCTTGGTGCGGACCATCTTTGCGGTGCTCAAGCGAGTGTCTGAGTGGGAAGAGGGGGCTTTACAGGCGTGCTACTGCTTCCGGCGCAAAATGTGAGCTGTTTCGGAAGAAGTTCGTGACCCAGGTTTGCTCCGCGCAGTTCAACACGGACAGCACAAGCAACGTGGAAGCTCGTGACAGTACACTGATAACACACGATGCGAGCAAACTTCGACGGATGTCAGTGTTGAGAGGTCTTGAAGCGGACTGGGTGCTTTTAGAATAACGCATTCGCGCGTCTGAACTTCCGAGGCAGACGTGAGCTAAAATGCACTTCACTTGGCGTGGGGGAGGCAAGAGCACGTGCAAGGCGAGAGTTGAGATGGAGTCGTGTGACGGCGGCAACAACGTACAACGTCACAGGACGGAAAGTTGCAGTATACCAGGTGCGAACTCGAGACATACGTTCATCGAGCAGGCACACCTCACTTGCAAATCTCCCTCGTTGACTTGAACGTGCCTGCTCCAGACATCACACATCAGCCCTCGGCGAACGTGCGGCGAAGAAACTCTAGAAATCCGAGTGCTACAAGTACTGATCAGAGTGCGTCGCACCGCCGTACGCATTCGCGAACACGAGATCGACAAGCCATCGCCACAGGCAAGAAGGGACGTCCAGAATTGGCAAACCAAACGCGTCAGCTTTAGGCAAGCCGTGCTCATTGGCGTTTCGGCGGACGGCGGAAGCGTCGAATGGGTCGGCGTGGGTAGTAGTAGATGCATGACTACCGGTGACACCCTCCGTCTTCTCAGGAACAGGAAACCCCTTCTCCCCCTTCGTTGCATCGTCTGTTGTCTGTCGTTCTCCAAGCACTTGTGGTGGCGGAAAGTCTGGATCTGTGCCTCCTTCCAACGGCCTTCTAGCTGCATTTTGGCTTGGCCTCGTCGTCACGATCGTCCGAGCCGAGAGACAAATTATCTTGAGGCCGGCAACAGCACCTTCCCGCTAGCGACACGATACGCTACGCTCCGCCTTCGCTTTCCGGGACTGTCTTCACCTCTGTACACTCGCTACTCATATCAGCAGTTGTCGTGACCGCATTCACGCAAGAGAGATCGTCAAACCGTCCAAAGCTCGTCCGCCGCGCAATAACCCCAGAACACAAGGAAACGCGGCTTCCCGCAGGCTGGAATCACAGTTACAGGAGTGTTAGAGAAGTGCAACAATCATGCCTCGCTCTCGTGGTAAGTGAAAGAAATACTCCCGGCATCGTGGGCAGGTCCCTGCATCCTAACGCGCCATCCCTTGCTTCGTGCGCTCGAAATAGCTGACGCAGCATTTCAGTCCTTTCGTTCATGTCACAATGGGGGTCTCAAGGGGGTGGTGCTCCTAGATCTCCCACTTCAGAATCACCGAAGCCTTCCAACTCCACCGACAACATCGCAGTTGGCAAACGACCGGCCGACATCGACACTCATACACCGCAAGCATCCACCACGAAGTTGGATGCATTTGAGCAGCAGTCACCTGGTTCGCCTACTACAGCGGCGTCAAGAGCACGAGGAGATTCGCGGCCTCCTCGTCCGATGAGCATGATACAAACATACAACCCGCCTCAAGTTGAGGTTGCTCCGGACACGCCACCTGAACTTGCACCGATCTTCAGCTTTCTGAACAGCCACAGCAACAAGCTGTATTTGGAGGGCTACTTCTTGAAGCTGCACGACTTGGATGCCAGAGGCAGGCCGAGTCAGGACAGAACATGGGCGGAGTGCTTTGCTCAGCTTACTGGTACGGTACTGTCATTATGGGACGCGAATGCTCTGGACGTGGCTGCGGCGGATGACACGGTCATACCGACTTTCATCAATCTAAGTGATGCAGCGATCAAGATGGTCAGTCAAGATCAAGCTCCTACTAAACTCTTCAAACCGCTGACAGTATATGCTAGATCGAACACCTCCCTATGAGTGGTGTGCAGGGTGGCCATCTACAGAACGTGCTCAGCATCTCCACGGCAGCGAACAATCGTTATCTTTTGCACTTCAACAATCTCGCCTCACTTACACAATGGACTGCAGCGATCAGACTTGCAATGTTCGAGCATGCGTCTTTGCAGGAGGCATACACTGGCTCGCTTATCGCTGGCAAGGGCAGACTGCTGAACAACATCAGGCAGATCATGTTTCGAACACAGTTTGCACACGAGGACTGGGCGCGAGTCAGATTTGGCGCTGGGACACCGTGGAGAAGGTGCTGGTGTGTCGTGAACCCACCAGACGAGAAGGAGTACAGCAAAGCGCAGAAGCTCTCGAAGAAGTCGTCAGCATACGATCGCGCTGAAAAGATCCTTCCCAAGGGCAACATCAAGTTCTACGACACAAGGAAAGTCACGAAGAAAACCAGGCCGCTGGCCACCATCAGCGATGCATACGCTGCCTACGCGATATACCCGCAGTCGAAGCCTCTGATCGAGCAGTCGACATTGGTCAAGCTGGAGGGTGTAGTCACCATGCATACGTCGCCAGAGTCGAGCAGTGAGGGATTCGTATTTGTCATGCCGGAGGTGCATGCTGCCGTGACTGGGTTTGAGATGATGCTACGATGGCTGTTCCCCGTTTTCGACACATTCGCGCTATACGGTCGACCAAGTAAGCTCGTTGCTGATACTCTGGATCAACGAGGTCTCATGTTCGCCATGCCGAGAGACCGCCGCTATGGCTACCTTGACAACCTGGACGTATCCAGCCTGATACACTCCAAGGGCAGTAACGGCTGGAGTGAGAGGAGGTGGAGATACGAGATGAAGAAGATGACATCTACGCGCGTGTCCCAGCAAATATCAGAGCCTCCGAGCAGCCGCCAGGCCAGCCAGCGTCGGAGCACTCTGTCGCCTGGTGGCGTCCGCTTCGGAGACGACGAGAATGCTCGGTCTACTCCCGGATCGAGATCTGAATCACCGGCAGGTCCGCCAGGCGCTAACGGTGCCCGGCTACCGCGCACTGATTCTGCACCTCCGACTGCGTTCTCGAGCCCACACAAGCGTTCGATGTCAGAAGCTCTGGGCTACAAGAAGTATCACACAGAGTCGCCTTCTCGACTATCATACGAAGCAAACAGAGGAGAAAGCCAGGATGACTTACCGCCACCGCCTCCAGCACACGGTGGTATGCTCGACGTGCCAATGGGCTCGGCTTCTGCGTCTACCAGTCGCACAAGACTCGAACGCATCGAATCTGAAGCAGAAGTTCCCACATTGCAGACGATGAACGGTGATTCGCAGAACCCAATGGCATCGCCACATCTGAATCCACCACAGCCTGTTGGGGCTCCACCGGCCTTCGCTCATTTAGCGAACAGCCATCCAGAAGTCAGGCCAAATGCGCCTCCTGAGCTTCGACGTGCGCATTCCAATGTGGATGCGGCTACCCTGTATCAGATGCAGGAAGCCACACGTCGCGATGGTTCGCCAGACAGTCGTACCCCAGACGCCCATACTCCAGAAGTCGAGACATGGAGCGGCGACGTCCAGCAACGGCAACAATACACGGTAGCGTCTCAACCATACACAAACACGAATCTCGAGGTGCCTGCTGATCGCTCGCAAGGCATAGTCAACAGGAAACAACGTGATCCGCGACAGCGACTGAGTACGATTCCAGGGTCGCCATATATCGGTGATGACGCGCAGCAGTTTCAGTCGCCGGTGCAGATGGCGGCGCCGACGCTGGAAGGTGTGGCAGAGGCGCCGCCTGCTTACCCGAGTGCAGAGACACCACCTGCGGATGTTCGACCAGGTCCGCCGGTCCCGCTTCATTCAAGCCATAGTATTGCGCGAAAGCCGATACCTGGGCGGTCGTTACCGATACCTCCAGTACCGCTGATGGACCATCCAACGTCTGATCCCTCTTCACCTGACTCTGTTGTTAACGACGAGAGCTGGGAGGGAGGCTTGATCGACGAAGACGCCTTGGAACGTGTTCTGAATGCACCAGACCGCAAGGGAACGATGCAGAGCACGGCTACAGACTCTACAGCGCCAGACTATGCAAGCACGATGAGCAGCACCTCAAGCCCACCGAAGAAGTCTGTCGAGCGCCCAAGGGCTGGCAAGCTCAAGACAGTCGGCGTTCCCGATGTTCCAATTGTTGATCCGCGCTCTGGAGGTGCTGGTAGACTCGACACCTGGGAAGCGGAGCAGGCGGATCTTTCGAAGGAGATCCCTGGCGTTGACTTCGGACCAACTTACGCCTACAAGCCCAGCAGTCGGCCTGGAACAAGCGGTACGATGACGCCTGGCGAGATGGCAAACAGAAGACGTTCACGGTCTGCTGATCGGCTTTCCGCAATGATGAGTGGCACCATGGGCGCAAGTCCACGACCTAGTCCCAGTGAGGCGAATCGGCTCTCGTATTTCAGCAACGCTGGTGGAACCACGCCTAGTCCAGGCCGCATGACACCTGAGTTTGGTGCTGCTGGCGATCGATCGAGTTACACGCCTGGACGTCATACGCCGGAATTTGGTGCGGCTGGCAACCGATCCAGTGTAGTGTGGCAGCCCGCGGGACCGACCGGCCGTGTTACACCTGAGCCGGGAGGCGGAGTGAATCGCTCTTCGACTATGGCTTGGCAGCCTGCAGCCGCAATATCGCCTGGCCCGCTGCACCGCAGCAGAACAAGCGTAACTCCGGAGCAGTGGGTGCAGGAGAGAGCGGCGATGGCACAGCAGCAGCCTCAATACGCTGCTCCTGCGCGCAAAGGGTTGCCTAATCTCTTCCATGGGCGGTCGAATAGTGCTCAAGGCCAGCGCAAGTTGACTAAGACTCCACCGCCTGGACGCACGCTTTCAGGCGACTGGACTCAGCAAGCGAAGCGTACTCCTCCACCAGAACGACCTTCATCTCGTGGTGCGGGTGTCAACCTTGACACCGCTGGAGCTAGCCTTTCAGCTCGCGAGCAGATGCAGGTCTCCCGAGCCACCGGCACACCATTACTCAACCTCGCTTCAAACGGGAACAAACAACCGCCCGTCGAACAACCAGGCATGCTCGGCTACGTCGCCGCCCGCGAGCGCGACAAGGCTGCTTCGCGGGAAGGGCGCAACAGCATGGCCGTGCAGCAAGCTATACTCGAACGCCAGCAGCAACAACAGCGAGTAGAGGCCGAAGCGTATGCGCAGCAGCAGTATCAAGCACAGCAGCAATACCAAGCGCAGATACAGTACGCGCAACAACAGCAACAGCAGCAGCACCTGCAGCAGATGAACACGCTCGTCATGCAGAATGCGCAGATGGAGCAGCAGAATCAGATGGCTATGCAGTATGGTGGTGGGCCGCAGGCGAGACCACAGGTGCAGAATCGAAATTCGTGGCAGCAGCCGAGGGGGTATAGTCCGCAGCCGCAGGCGGGTATGAGTCCGCAGGCAGGAATAAGTCCGCAGGCGCAGTATCCGGGGCAACAGAATTACCAACCGCAGCCCTCGCCAGGACCGCAGCAGGGGTATCAGCAGCCGTATGGGGCGGCGTACTTTGGGCAGGGGCAGGGGCAGCAAAGGAGGGGGTAGTGTACAGATCGCATCTTGCATAGGGATTGGTGGTTGGAATGTTTGGGTTTAGCGTGCATTGGGCGATGCATTGTCAGGGCGTGGGCGGTGAGCAAGATCAATCGTCGGTTACAGGTCCAGTGTAGATACATAGACGATTTGTGTACTCCACACCACGTTGCACTGGAGATTAAATACGTGAGCTTCGTCCCTTCCTGATACTGTGTTCGTGCAAGTCCTATTGCTTGTGACTGGCTCTCCTGCGTGCTAGTCCTGCGAGATCGAAGCCTGGTTGTTGACTCATAATCTCTGCGCATACATGTATACAATGCTCTCGTCTGCCCATTGCTCTCGAACCACGAGTACATGCAATGAACAATTTCCAGTATGACTTCTCTAATCATCCTTACCGGCCTGCCCATCACTACCCAGCACTCACTACCAAACCTCAAGAGACTTCTCTTACGCAAGTTGTGTGAGATCGACTACGGAGCTCACGACAAGATCTTGATGCCGCTCGATCAACATGGCATGAGTCGAGGGTAGCTACGCGATCATCCGATATGCGTCGACTGGGGAAGCAGATGCTGCTATAGCCCAGCACGACGGAGCGGTCTTGGACATGCAGCATACGAAGCGGGTTGAGCATCTGCAAGGCTCGGGGACGTACGGGCAGGCACAGGCTGCTGGTGAGGTCGATGGGGAGGAGATCGATGTTCTAGCATCATTGAATATTCGTCAGGAGTTGCGTTTTGGCCCGGAATGAGAAAGCTACTACACCGTGCACGATGTGAAAGCGTTCCATTGCATTGATTTTCGTACCATGCTACTTCATTGAAAACTTATCGGCAGCCGAGTCGTGACTCCTCCATCCGTCCAAAGTATACCACAAGAATCATAGCCCCACCGTATGCACAGAAACTCAAAGTCTTCCGGCCTTGTGTGCCTTGTGCTGTCGCAGGTGACGATGCCTCCTCCCTTGGTGGACAGGCACGCCCACTGCATATGCTCCATGTCCAGTCTCATGTTCCTGCCAGCTACCAGACTGCCAAGGCTGGCTCTCCCCGGTATGGCTACCCTGAGGCCAACCTCCCTGCGAAGGCTCGGCCGGGCTGCTGGGAGATGGGGCTGCTGGCGCCGAGCTCGGGGCTGCTGGCGCGGAACTCGGGGCAGGAGTGGCGGAAGTCGGGCCAGGGATGCGTGCCGAGACAATTGCGCCGCTGCTCGTGACAACAGGAGCCCAGCCGCCGCCTGAGGACGGTGCAGGAGCTGTGAAAGGTCTGTTAGCAGGTGTTGACGAGGTTTGGTGGGAATGGTGATGACTTACCTCCTGACGAGACAGTGACGAACGAGCTCTGCGCAGGGCCGCTTGGTGCAGCAGCTGGTGTTCCCCAAGCAGATTTGGAAGACTGTCCTTGCGATGCTGGTGCGGAGCTGGGCGGCGCAGCGGATGGTGCGCCCCAAGCAGATGCGGTAGGCTGTCCATGAGACGCTGGCACGGAGCTAGGTGGTGCCGTTTCAGCAGTAGCGCTTGGTGAACCCGAACCTCCGTTGTTCGAGTAGACTTTCAGGCCGTTCACCGACCAGTAAGCATCCTGGAACGCGGAGGGGTTGTTAGCCACGAAGTTGTTGCATGTATCTGCCTTTGACGAGCAGGAGCTGCCCGACCAGGTGGCGCCGGCCCAATCTCCGCAGAATGTGGTGTCGAAGACGATCTGCTGGTTCGTGAATTTGGTGGAAAAGTCGCAGCCGCCTTCGAACTTTGCCACGGGTGTACCCCATGTCGAGGGGTCTGGCGACCCGCTATCGATGTCGGAGGGGACTGAGCCGCGAGGGAAGAAGTAGACAGAAATGGATGATCCGGTCCACTCTGTGGCGTACACGCCGCCGCCGTTCTGGTTAAACCCGGTTCCGTACGTCCTGGTGTCGGTGGTCGTGATGCCGCAACCGGCGTTCTTGTCTTGGCCTTGAGCGTTGACATCGCAGTTGTTCGTCTTGATTGAGCCCGAGAACAGCGAGTTCGTGCTATCGTTTGTGCTGGAAGAGATCGAACAGTCAGGACCAGTGTGAAGCGTCATGGCGTTCGAGGCCTGATCGTTGACTCCTTCGATGATATCGATCTCACCCTGGCTTGGCCAATCTGGACCAACCATCCAGAAGGCAGGCCAGGTACCACAGATGCCGCCAGGCATGTGGTCGAGATCCAAGATAACAAGTCCAGACTGGTAGGACTTGGTGCTCGTAATGCGGACGCTTTGACGTCCGTTTGGAGTAATGTCCTGGGAATTTACTCCCATTCGGATATTGTTCGGTGAGCTGGAGATGAGCCCTTGACTCTGAGCATCTGATTGAGCCTGGTAAGAGACAAAGCCGTTCGTTGGGTCTGCTGAGTCCCAGAAAGAGAACTTGTCGAAGAAGTTGCCACCAGACATGTAATCGTCTTCGAGGACGTAGCTAGCCCAACCAGGGGCGCTCGCCATGGCAATTGCAAAGAGTGTGGTGAAATGCATCTTGTCTGAATGAGTGACTAGCGATCAACGCTGGATAGGCAAGAAAAGAGCACAGCTCTGAAAAGTTCAAGGCAACAGACCGTGAGGCAGATGACAGAAGATCGGTGGAGGAGCAAGAAGAGGATACAAAGGGATACAAGAAGACTTATACAGATATCCCATATCTCCTGACGAGACGGTGGGACAGTGGAGCCCTACGACGCGGCTACAGCGATACACACCAAGTGATTGACCTGTCTGGAAGGTGCCCATCAGCCGTTCGTGGTGCGGCATCGTTTCACAAAGGCGTCTGGCAAGCCGAAATTTGCCCGTTTGGCTCCCTGGCACGTTCAGCAAGTCGTGTGCTGAGCTACAGCCGAACGGGGATGTGTCCTCGACGAGATGCAGGAACCCGTGCTCATAGTCGTTCGAGACCGATAGAGCGTCTGCTGAGTGGCCACAGAGTCTTACAGAGAGTTCTATCCAGGGAGAAGAGGGTTTCGGAGCCAGGTTTGTAGAAGCAACAGCCGTTTGCAAGATCTTAGGGCGACACGTCTTGGACCAATCTGGATGGGTATGCTGCGTTTTCTCGACAGGCAATCAAGGGGAAGGGGATAAGTATCCACCGTGGCGATGTGTGTCGGCTGTGGCGACGTCTGAGAAACGTCGATCTCATTCGTGTGCGGACCGCGAATGCACTTTCAAGAAGATCTGGACCGTGCGCAGCAACCACCAATCAGGGATGCTCAGCCTCGAAACTGATACCAAGGCCGAAACACCGACGCTTTTCATGCAAGTGACCGTTTGAGATTGTTGTTACAGCTCACGCGAAGCTGACTTCTACCTTCCAGAGCGAGGCATATCCCCTTCAGGCCGAGACGCTCCAGATATATTGATGGTAGCCTGATAGCCAAAGCCTACTTCTACCCCCTTTTGTGGCTCACTGTAGGACCAACGATCGAGTCCACGAATCGTTCAACCGCGGCCCAAAGTGCGGCGATGGTGTTTGAATTTGTTTCTTCGGAGTCTCTCGGCTCGTCCTGGGAGATAACGGTTCATATCACGTCCTCGACAGCGAGAAGGCTTTGTGCTTGAATGTAGCCCATTCCCAGCCAATGTTAACGTCCGCATCTGTACGAGTGTCGAGGGCATCCCGCGAGCGATCGTGTATACGACCTTGTCACTGCTCTTCTCCAACATGACCTGTGTATTCATGGCACAAACCCGAGCAGAATCAGCATCAAAGCACTCCATGCGGACAGCCTCGAGGCACCCCGAGTGGCCCCGGAAGTCGACGTTGCCGAAGTTGTGACACGCCTATCCGACGTCGAGGCCGGCCCCACGGGCGGTGCAGAGGCATGAGTGATAACCGGTGGCAGACTACCACTGACCGACTGTCCAGCACTGCTCGCAACGGGTGCATGCCCAAGCAGCTTCGTGGTTGTCCCATCGACGACAACAGCTGGGGCGCCACTCACTGTAGTCATCCTCAAGGTCGTCCGGTCGATGCCCTCTCCGACCGTGACAGGTTTGCCAGAGGCTAGTGTCGTTCCATGGAGGACGAAATTGCCATCAGAAGCTTTCGTGAACGCTAAAGGCACGGCACTCGAGCTGGCTTCAAAAAGCGGAATCGTGGTCGTGCTTCCGATGGCAACAAAGGTGCGAGAGCTTGAAGTGAGCATTCTGAATGTGACGGGTCCGGCATTGCCAGTCAGTGTAATAGGTGAGCTCGGTGCGAGAGTCTGGCCATCAACCACATACTGGCTTCTACTGTTCATACTCACAATGTCGTCAGCCGCGGATGTGAAATGTGACGATCCGCCTTTGCGCGCACTTCCCGCTGGAGCTGTTGAGTTGTGGTCGTATACCACGAATGTACTCTCCCCGTGCTTCAACACGCTGATGAGTGTTGCAGATGCACCGCTGCCGAATGTCTGCTCTTCACCAACTCGCACCGTGTGGTGACCAACGACGACGCCCCCAGAGGACAGCGGGTAAGGAGCAGGTGTCTCACTTGCGACGCCTGTCTTGGGTTGGGGACCTGTAGGCTCCTCTGAACTCGGTTCTGTTGCGGCCGCAGCTGAAGTCGTGTCCTGGAGGTCAGGAACAGGCAGGTCAGTGCCGTGACGTTCCTCGATTGTGCTTGTGCTAGTATGGGAAGCTGAAGCAGTCGTCTGTTCGCTCTGCATTGTTGGTTTGGCGGGATCGCTATATGTGCGGGTTCGAGATGACTTGGATGCAATCGCCAAGGTTTCGCTGCTGGGTGGACCTGCACCCGTGTGTTGCGATGTATGCGCGCCAAGCGCAGAGTCAACGACGGTCACAAGAGGTGCCATGGTCTCCTTCGGATCTTCTGGTCCCAAGGAGGTCGATGTGGGAGACCAAGTAACCATTGGCCCGTCCAAGTGCGGCGTGCTACCGGGAGCACCACTACGCGAACTCGGATCTTGCGGCATTGACACCGTCGCTTGAGCATCCCGTGCTGTGAGAGCAACCGGTGGATCATAGCTAGACTCCATTAGCACACATCATTCTCGCAAAAGTAAAGCATCACTCACAACCCCTCAAGCGCCAGCCCACAACCCGCCCACGCCGGATCAATCGTCCTCACCTGCGGCGGCACCTGCAGCGTCGGAAACCACCTCGTATTATAGATCGTCGGGCAGCCAAACACATAGCACGACGGCTGCATCTCGTACTGCCAGGCTGGCGGCGGATTGAGCAGATCCGTGTAGTTTAGCTGGCCGTATCTGTACGCCGGCTGCTTGAGGCCAATATCGATTTGAGTTGAGACTTGATCCGGAGGCATTGCTACCAGCGTTCCAGTGTGGCGAGCTCCGACTTGCAAGCAAGTGTCTGAGGCGTAAATGGTCCGGATCGATATGTAGACGGTTGGGGAGTAAAGCGTTGTTCCGTTGAGGACTGTAGATCTAGTAGCTGAGGGCGATGATCCGGTTCTTGTTTCCGTCTCGGGTGGCCAAAAGTACAAGTCGACAGTCCCGCCTGTCAAAGTACATCGTCCGCAGTCTGTCGAAGTCTTGACAGACACGCTCTCGAACTTGCAATCGGGGGTCGGGCCGGTAAGCTGTGAAATGGTGTACGGAGTTTCGGCAGTTGATATAGTTGTTACGGTCACTTGGGACGTCGGCGAGCCAAGCGCATATACTGGCGTGATTGTGGTAGGAGTGACATGGTTGCTCTGCCATCGCCCAAAGCCCGAGCTTGCCGTGCTGAAGCTGGTATAGACATCAACGGTGGTGGTTGTAGGCCCGCCTACTCCCACGGTGCTGAGTACTGTAGTATACCAACCTGACCCTGCAGGTTCGAGACCGTTCCGAATATTCGAGTAAGAGTCCCAAGCAGGACCGCATGTCTTGACGATAGAATTGGCTGCGCGGATGCAGGTGGAATCTCCTGGTGTACAGAATGCTGTACAAGGCCAGTCTGGTTCGGAAGCACAATAGGAACTCCAGATATTCGGTATCTCAACGATTTCGTTTAATCTCGATTCTGAAGTTGGTCGTGGAACAGTTGTTGGTAAAACTATTGATGTATTGGTGTAGCTCGAGGCGAGACTTGAGCTATCATTGAACACACGCAGTTGTGTTGTCGGTGACGCCTTAGCAATAATGATCGTAAAAATGAATGAAGCAAAAATCACGCCGGAAAGAAGGTGCATAGCGAATGACTGGAAGAAAGCGCAGAAGTGGACGAAGCAGACCTATGTTACCGTCGGAAGTGTGTAGATGCTCATGCGGCACAGTCTACATGGCCGAATTTGGTACTTCGAGATGCATTCTGTTGATCTAGAGAAACGGTACCTGACAGAGTGTTTCCGCGAGCAGGACGCGAGAATGTCAAGGCCTAGGCATTGCCGGGCTGCAGCGAAGTGCGTGTGGCGGTAAAGCCATGAGCGTTGTTGGCTGCGCAAGCGCCAGCCTGTAGCTATCTTCAAACCCGCGGTAACGATGGCATTGAGACAGTATGAAATGTTTCTTCTTCTTCTTCAGTTTAATTCTTGTTAGATATCGATAAAACCAAGAGATGGGCAATATCTCAAAAACAACAATTCTTACCTGACCTCGCTTATATGGACCACGCTTCCACCCTCGTGGATGTCGACAGATCGAGGCACAATGACCACGTTCACGCCGTGAAATTGCCTCCAGACAATGTCGAGATGTCGACGATCCTGGCGAGCAAGTTGGTGTCATAGCCTGCCTCGAAGCCTGGTAGAGGCGAGAGCGCGTCGAAAGGACTAAGCTGGAGTGCCCGGTGCGAAACATTGTTCTCATGGTGACAATGTCGGCCAGTGGGTCTCCACGTACCAGGTTGAATTTTGGACGTATCTTTTGCAGAGTGTGACTGTCGATGTGACGTTTCGTGCGCGATGAGTAAAGGCTGTGCCCGCAAGGCCTGGCATTTTCATATCTTGATATCTGGTTTCTGACGACTGTTCGCTCTCCAGCTGCCATGGCGGTCCGACGCTCGTTTATGGCCGGGAGCTTGTAATGAGTGCAGTCGCGCTGCTCTCGTAAGATCAGCTTCAGCCGATGTCCATAGCATCCGGATCAGCCTCCAGCTCAGGGTCCGGTCTGTAGCCCGCGCTGTACCCATGTGCCGTCTCCGCCGCAATATCGTAGGCAGCGTGGTCGTACTTCCTCTCCATATCCGCATATCTGGCATCCTCTGCAACCTTCTCCCGTGCTCTCTGCCTGGCCTCAATGATCGCCTTCCTGACCGAGTCATGACTCTCGTCAACGGTCAGCGACTTCGGCACACTGTACAGCACTAGCTCCTGCCCTTCGTAATCATCGTCGCGCCCTCCGAGGACTTGTCTCGGCAGCTTGCTGAGCTTCTTCTCGATATCAGGCAGGAATATGAGCTTCTCCTCGTCGGACTCGATATCGGCGAGCTCAGCGTCAAGGTCGCCTATGAAGACTCGGTCGCGAGTGTCATCTAGTTGCATCATCTCATCGTCGGTCTGTGATGTCACATGATTGGCCTGTGAAAGTGGTCCTTCTGGGGTGGCAGTGGCGGGGTGGTGGGAGATTGGGGTGCAGAGGTGGCTCTTGCCATTGCGCTGTTTCTCGGAGCTGCCTGTTCTCGATGTCAGCTACACATCATCTTGTGAGGTCAAGATCATTGTGTACCTACGTAGACTGAGCAAGCGCAATCTCTTCTCGAACCTCTCAAAGTCCGACAAGTTTGAGTCACTGGCAGCGCGCTTGGTCCCGCGCGAGCACATGTCCGCCGCTCTTCCACCTCCTCCACTCGTCGCGACATAACCTTCTACCTGCATCGTGCATAACCGAGTGCGAACTTCTGTTCTTCTGCAATCGCAAGACGAGTGAGGGTTGCCCAGGAGCGAAAGAAGATATATCTCGAGTACTGCGGCTGACGTCGGTCGAAGCTTCCACGGGTGTTGTGCATGAGTAGCTTCCCACAGACGTCGAAGTTCTGGAGAATCATCTCGAAACACACGCGACCCCACTGGACAACCACACAACTGCGACCATTACACGCCAGGATGGCCTCCACGGCGGGTCAGGAGCCCGAGTGGGTATGTGCTGACCTATACAATCACTTAAAACTGCTTCATGCTAACACGGAAGACAGACGGCGACCAAAGTTCGATCTACTTTCATTGAGTAAGTCGGAAAACAGAAACTTTCACGTGGTCGTCGCTATGCGGCAATACGACTTCAACACGCTACAGCTGCCGGCTGAACACCTTTCCATAATATCGAGGTGATCCCTTTTCTGACTGATGCTGCAGCTACTTCAAGAACAATGGCCACACAGTCGTTCCCAGCTCATCGGTGGTTCCGCTCTCGGACCCAACACTTCTCTTCACCAATGCCGGCATGAACCAGTTCAAGTCGATCTTCCTAGGAACAGTCGACCCATCCTCGGACTTCGCCAAGCTTAAGCGTGCTGCAGACTCACAGAAGTGCATTCGCGCGGGTGGCAAGCACAATGATCTCGACGACGTGGGCAAGGACAGCTACCATCACACGTTCTTTGAGATGCTGGGAAATTGGTCGTTTGGTGACTACTTCAAGAAAGAAGCCATTGGGTACTCCTGGGAGCTGCTGACGAAAGTCTACGGCCTTGACCCGGATCGCATGTACGTGACGTACTTTGAAGGCAACTCCGAGAAGGGACTGGAACCAGATGAGGAGGCCAAGCAGTTCTGGCTGGATGTCGGCGTTGCGGAAGATCACCTCCTGACTGGCGACATGAAGGACAACTTCTGGGAGATGGGTGACCAAGGACCTTGTGGACCTTGTTCGGAGATTCACTACGATCGTATCGGAGGACGCAATGCCGCACATCTCGTAAATCAGGACGATCCGAATGTGCTCGAGATCTGGAACAATGTGTTCATCCAGTATAACCGCGAACCAGATGGCAGCCTGAAATCACTACCCAACAAGCACATCGACACTGGCATGGGCTTCGAACGGCTGGTCTCTGTTCTGCAAAACAAAATGTCGAATTACGACACGGACGTCTTCACACCACTTTTCCAAGCGATTAAGGACATCACAGGCGCACGGAAGTACGCTGGCAAGTTCGGCGACGAGGATCCAGACGGCATTGATACCGCCTATCGTGTTGTCGCCGATCATGTGCGCTTACTCACTTTTGCTATCTCTGATGGTGGCGTTCCAGATGCTGTCGGTCGTGGCTACGTCGTTCGACGTGTCTTGCGGCGTGGAGTTCGCTATGCTCGCAAATACTTTAACGTCGAGATTGGCGAGTTCTTCGCTAAACTTCTGCCGTCACTGGTCGCGCAGATGGGCGACATGTTCCCGGAAATCAAGGCCAAGCAGAAGGACGTGGAAGACATTCTGAAAGAGGAAGAAATCAGCTTCGCAAAGACGCTTGATCGTGGTGAGGCAATGTTCGAGAAGTATGCACAGAAATGCAAGCAGCAGGACACGAAGGATCTTGCTGGTGCGGATGTGTGGCGCCTCTACGACACTTACGGGTTCCCGGTGGATCTGACTCGTCTGATGGCTGAAGAGCGCGGCCTCACAATCGATGACCAGGAAGTCGAGAAGGCGCAGAACAAGGCCAGAGAAGCGTCGAAGGGTGAGAAGAAGGCAGGTGCTGACCTTGTCAAGCTTAACGTGCATGATATCAATGCGCTGGAGAAGATGGACGATGTACAGAAGACGGACGATTCGCCGAAGTTCCAGCGGAACAACATCAACGCTGAGGTCAAAGCAATCTACCAAGGCGGCAAATTCCTCAACTTCACAGAAGAGGTTCCCGAAGGCGAGCAGTTCGGGCTCATTCTGGATCGCACGAACTTCTACGCCGAGCAGGGTGGCCAAGAATTCGACACTGGCCGTATCGTCATTGACGGCGAGGCTGAGATCGGCGTGCAGAACGTACAAGTATACGCTGGCTACGTGATGCACACTGGCTACATGAACTACGGCAATTTCAAGCTCGGCGACAAGGTCCTGTGCGACTACGATGAGCTCCGGAGACAACCCATCCGCAACAACCACACCGGCACGCACATCCTCAACTTTGCTCTGCGAGAAGTGCTAGGCGAAGACGTCAACCAGAAAGGCTCTCTCGTGGCCCCGGAGAAGCTACGCTTTGATTTCAGCCACAAGTCCGGCTGCTCGGATGCGGAGATTGCTGAGATCGAGAAATCCAGCACAAGCTACATCCGTCAGAACAGCGAGGTCTACGCCACCGACGTCCCACTCGTGACCGCGCGTGAGATCGAAGGTGTCCGCGCCGTCTTCGGCGAAACTTACCCAGACCCTGTCCGGGTCGTGAGCGTCGGCGTACCCGTGGAAGACCTCCTCGAAGAGCCCAAGAATCCAGAGTGGCGCCATGTCTCCGTCGAGTTCTGCGGCGGCACACACGTCAAGAACACCTCCGAGATCAAAGACCTCGTTGTGCTCGAGGAGAATGGCATCGCGAAAGGCATCCGTCGTATCGTCGCTGTGACCGGCTCGCTTGCGCACGAAGTCCAGCGCGAAGCAGAAGTCTGGGCTGGCCGCGTCTCCGAGCTCGAACGCATGGAGTACTCTACCGAGAAGGAAACCAAGACGAAAGAGTGGCAGCACGAACTCGGCCGCGTAGAGATCTCACTCCTCGCGAAGTCGAAGCTGCGTGACCGTTTCGGCGCAGTGGTAAAAGCGAACCTCGACCACCAGAAGACCGCGCAGAAAGCCGAGAACAAGCGTGTCCTGGACGCCGTGACACAGCACTTCGAAAAGAACAAGGAGAACTCGACGCTCGTGCTTAGCGTGCCTGTTTCTGCTGGCTCGAAGGCTATTCAGGAGGCGATCAAGGTCGTGGGGACGAAGCAGAAGGACAAGACCCTGTATCTGCTTGGCACATCCGAGGATGGGAAGGTAGTGCATGGGTGTCATGTCTCTTCTGATGCGCAGGCGAAGGGTGCGGATGCGGGCAAGTGGGCGAATGAGGTTGCAGGGCTGGTTGGAGGCAAGGCTGGTGGGAAGGGCGCGACGAGTCTGGGCCAGGGGACGAACGTCGGGAAGGTTGATGAGGCCGTGGAGGCTGCGAGGAATTATCTCAGCAACCTGAAGATCTGAGTCGTGGGACTGTGATCGGGATCGGGATAAAGATGTTTTGTCTGAGCATACTCTGATGGTATGTGTAGACGATGCTACACGCTACGTGGGTGGCGCGATGTCTGATCAAGCTGATGCAGCCTCGAAGCGAACGGTCTAGCAGATGCTCCTGTCCCGAATATGCTTCGGGGCGGCATACTTGATACTGAGTAAACGACGAATGAGTTTTATAGCCTCCGATATACCGTCACGATCCCTACTTCTCTCCTACACATCCTCCGCCTTCTCGGACCCCTCCGCCCGCTCAGACCCAGCAGAATGCCGCCGCATCGCAGCATTTTCCATATCTACAAGCGAAGCCTTGCGTGCATCAAGATGATTCTCGCCTTGCGCCTCTTTGACTTCTTGAAAGCTGACCGTCGGGATAAAGCCGACCGATTGCCACGCTTTCGGCACCTTGGCATAGAGCTCGTCGACTTGTTCGAGGGAGAGGCCTTTGGTCTCGTAGATCATGGCCCAGACTATCGCATAGTTAGCAGGGGCTAAGCAAGAAGGATATGCTGAGCCGTGCTCACCGAAGAAGAAGCAAACGAAGCAGAAGCTACCCCAAATGAACTACCAGAACCGATGGAAAAAGTGTTAGTGGCGTCTCAGACATGCGGAGCGTTTCGCCCATCAGACTTACGAAGACCTTCGAGCCCAGCTTGGCATCACCCGGATCGCTGTTGACCAGATAAGGTGTAGAATATGCAATTGCCCAGTTCAGCAACCTGCATAAAAAGGTCAGCAACATCCCGAATAACGGGTACTCATTAGTACTCACCAATTCGATGCCGTTGTCATCGACAAACTCTTCGCCCGGACCTTGAGCGGGAATATTTCGCCTGTAACGACCCAGGCAGCCGGGCCCCACGAGCAGGCGAAGAAGAAGATGTAGATGCACACAAACGCGATCAACGCCTTCTGAGCCGCGAGATTGTCGTCACCAGCTCCAACGCCAACGCCGGCCACAGTGAACTGGCAGATCGCCATGCCCGCAGCGCCGAAGAGGAGCAGTGGACGGCGGCCCCAGGCTTCGACCATGTAGAGGCCGGGAAGTGGGTGGATCCTACGTTGACGGCCTATATGGATGGTGGTGATGGTTAGATATGGCTCGCAAGCAGATTTGGTGGGACACTTACCGAGGTGATCATGCTAACGGTGAAAGGATCCTTGATACCAGAGTGCGTAAAGAAACTCGTCCCGTAATAGAAAATGAAGTTGACACCGGTTAATTGTTGGAGAGCCTGTAGGAGACAGCCGGTGGCAAGACGTTTTCCGAGATTGCCCTTAAAGCAGTCAAGGTATGAAGACTGGCCAACGGACGTCTCGTACTCGTGGTTGGCTTGAATCTCGGACATCTCTTCTACCACGGCGGGATGGTCGACAGCGAGCCGGCGTAAGGTAGCAAGAGACTTTCCTGCCTTTTCTGGCTTGTCTCTCTTAATCCACATCCGAGGAGTTTCCGGCAAGAAAATCATTCCGACGAAGAGGACTATTGCCCAGGCGAACTGTACAGCAATGGGAATGCGATAAGAGCCTGTATCGTTGCGAAGATGAGTCGAGTTGTCGACCACCGAGGCGAGTAGTAGACCGATAGTGATCGCTAGCTGGTATGCTCCAACGATGGTGCCCCGTATCCATTTTGGTGCCGTCTCGGACTGGTAGAGTGGAATAAGTGCAGATATCATGCCCACTCCGTATCCGGCGAAGAAACGCCCGGCCACAAAAAGCGGAATGTCCGTTGATGCCGTCTGTAAGATGACACCGAATGTGAACACGAGCGTTGAGATCATCAAGCCGAGTCGACGACCGAAGTAGTCTCCCGTCGGAGCGGCCGTGAGACTGCCGAAGAATGTACCCGCGGAGAGTAGAGACACGATCTCGGATGACTGGCTAGAAGTAATGGCAGGTTGGCCATTGACCTAAGATAATGCTCGCGAATTAGTAACTTCCTAAGCGGTCGTCCTGGCTCGCGCTCGACATGGTGACGATTCTCGAATGAGTTTGGGAAACCTAATCTGGACACCTGGGGGACCATTCTTGATGAGATCTGTAGTACTAACAGTGTAGCCGGTGGAGAACTCCTTCAGCCAGTATGGCATAGCAAGAATACCACCTATGGTTCCTGTGTCATAACCAAACAGTATCTAAGACCTCAATCAGCTCAGTGCGACTACTGATACCCGAATAAGCCTTACACCTCCGAAGGCGACAAAGAAGCCGACCAGAATCGCAGGCGATGCTTTGCCGGCCGTGTCAGGCGGTGGCCTGAGCATGAGAGGCATGATGGGCTTATGGCTAAGGAGTCGTATTCCGGGCTAGTAATATTGAGTGTACAGTTGCTGTATCAGGTCCTTCCAGTGCAAAATTAAGCTGGAGTAGTGACTGGCGGATTCGTGGAGATGGCGCACAAGAGCTTTATGGGCTCCGATCGGAGAGTTGCATCGATGATAAGCTTCTCAGGGCATGGATGACTCTGCATGAGTCTGGATGGCCCGAGCCTCGCCGAGCCTCGCCCTCGTTGTGTGCTCCATCATGCGCCAGACGACGAACGACTTTAGTGAAGATACCGATCTAGGCATCGTTGCCCAATCGCCTACAGAAGAACTCAGCACAGTAGAGTCTTGTCGGCTATGGCTCTCCACAAACTCGCGTGGGATCACGAGCACAGGTCTCGAGAGAGCCTCGGAGCCTCTGCGACGGATCATTCACCTTGAAGACTTCTCTGCTCGATAATCTGCCGGCAAAGCATGGAACGAAAGTAAGCTTGAAGGTGATCAATTTACCTTCGGGTAACAAAAAGCACGAGTCTTGCCCATTTGGGTTGTGTCACCTGAATGCTAGCCAGGAAACATCTCCCTGGCTCAGTAATCCTTGCTGCGAACAGAGAGCGAGCGATGACTGAACATTTCTGCGGTCCGAGTGGAAGAGCTCGGCCATCACGGCGAAGAGACGCCGCAGCGATATTGCAAGATTTCCGTTCGTATGACCTCCTCAGGTAGTCTCGAGACGTTGAATGTCGTTCGCCTTGCGCCATCCTGGCCCTAACAAGCTCACGCTCGGCAAGCTTATTCGAGGCCACATCTCTAGGCGCCGCGCGGTTCTCACAATAACACGTAGGGTAGTATCACGCGGGTGACCACCCCAATCATGCCCGCTGACAAGGAGGAGGGTGCTGCAAGGTGGTTTCGTGAAGACCACAAGATGAAGTCGCACTCGCAAAACATGGCGCACAGACTAGCGCGGATCAGCCGTGCCGAATCGCGGGGGCGGTTGTGAGCTTGACGATGCTTGTTTCACGTGACACACCTAACCTTTTACCTTGAATCTTCCCATATGTATGCACTACATACAAAAGATGTGACGAGGTTGATATCGCTCAATGCCTGGTAAGGGCCGATAGAGCCAGTCTTTACAGTCTACGGTCAGAATGTATACGATCGGCCCTCCCGCGGCGCGATATATACCTCGAGGGCCCGAGACTTCGGCATCACTGGTGCTCTTGCGCTTATGTGGCCCCGGATAGGCCCCAATATCATTTCAAGGGAGGTCGAAGGGCATAGGCATCTCAGTCAGAATCTCCAATTCGTTGCCCAGGCACTCAGGCCTCTGCTGTCTGGCCAAGGATAGCGTAAAGAGCATCAACTCGTCTTCCCACCCCACGTCTCTCGTTGCGCCCCATCCACCTCACCTCATCAAGTTAACAAAGACCCCAACCTTCTCAATATCCAACCCCTCCCCATTGACGTTCCCCTTCGCCGCCGCAGCCTCAACCTCCACCCGATTCACCCCCTGCGCCAAGCTCCCCTCATACACATGCGTTCGCCTCCCAGTCTCGGCCTGGAGCAGCGTATCCCGCTGTGTCAAGCGCGTGCCATTGACAGTGACGAAAAGCTTGTAAGGTCGACCCATAGCGAGTTGTTTCGAGATGGTCGGTTGTATCTGCAGAAAGTAGTGCGTGGGCGGTAGTGTCAATGTCGTTGATTGGTTGCTTAATGTGGCGTGCGGCGGGATTGAGATGCTGAATGGTTTTGCGACTTTGAGCTGTGGGTGGGTGGAGATGGTGACGAAGGGTAAAAGAGCGGATTCGATTGGATAGTTGCGGAGTGGTGTTGGCGGTAGGGATGCCGAGGAGGTGTAGTTGGGCGGTGGGAGGCCTGGGTATGGACTGCTGCTTGTTGGACGCATGGCTGGCGGAGGCGGCATCATGCCGTTCGTTAAAGGCGGGAGGGCGTGTACACCATTGGTTGGCGCGGGAGAATGTGTCGATCTGTTTTCCATCTTGATGCTCGAGTTGACTGGTGAGCCAGAGTAGGTGCTGCTGGAAGGCCGGGGGATGTTGGCCGGCTTCATATGGTTGCCGTTTACGGCGGGTGTTTGCGTCTGCTGGCCATTAACACCAGCCTGCACCATCTGGCGTTGCCGAGCGAGCGCTTCGTTGTCGACGGACACGCCTGGAGCTGGTGAGCCACGGTGTTGCGAGAGGTTGAGCATGACCTTTGGCTTCGGTCCGCCAAGTTTGATTCGTGGCCCTGCTGGTTCTTCGACTTTCTCTCTCGCGTCTGCAAGCAATGACTTGAAGTGCTCCTGCAAGGAAAGTCAGTTTGATCAAGCGGAAGAATGATATGACAGAACGCACCTTGAATTCTTCCGCCGTGTTGTACATATCGCTGCCGTCCTCATTGTAGTCCTGTGCGTTACGCCAGATGAAGGACACCTCTTCGTCAAAAGCGTCCCAGGTCTTGAAGTCAGTTGTGCCACTAGGCGGCGCACGACCGTGTTGGCCTCGAGCACGCTTTGCAACGCTCTTTAGTGAGACTGGATGCCTGATAACTTTGTAGTAGTCCTCTAGTTTTCGAGAAGGCAGGTTGCCGAACGGCGAGTAGATCTCAAGACCGCTGCAACATTGTTAGCTTTCCGATTGCCAAAAAGGCGTGCGTAGCACTTACCTCTCATCCTGATATCTGAGCAGAAATGCGATCATCTGCTGTTGTGCTTCTTGAAACGTCTTGCCTGTGAAATCGATAGTCTGCTCGGCTTCTCCCTCATCATCTTCGCCGCCGTCATCATCTTCTCCGGTGCCTGCGCTGGGCGCTACGGATGTCTGCTTATCTGGCTGCTGTAATGGACGTGCAGATAGCACGATCTTCGGCTTAGCACTCGCTTCACGTGGTTCTGGCGCAATGGCAGTGCTTCCTTTCCGCACGCCATTCTGCACAGGAGATGCACGTGCTTCCGGTACAGGCGTTGCAACGGCCGCAGACTTTAGATCATTTCGGTACGCAGGGTTGTTGATCTTCATAAAGTTGAAGACCAGCTTTCGTATCCGCTCGGCATCTTCATAGATCTGGCTTTTTGGGTCGTTGAAGTCCTTTGCATTCTGGACCAGAAGTTTGAAGTCGCTCTCGAGTGTGGTCACCGTGGGATATGCATCGCGTTTGAGCTTCTCTTCGATGGTGTCGATGGCGATCGGGAGGTGGATGATCTCGAAGTACTCTGGCAGTTCATCTTCGTCTGGGAGTGTGAGGAACTGGGTCACGATGGACCGGCCGCTGAAGCTGGGTGTCAACAATGTGAGCTATTGCTCATGTGATAGTTGGTACTCACTTCTTGTCTGTGGCATTGTGTACTTGGTCTACTATCTTGTCGCCGACTTGCTGCACGGCCGACTTGGTTACGGGTGCGCTGGAGTTCTATGCAGGCGCGCATGCTGTTAGCTTGACCGCATCTGCTTGGTGCTCGGTGGGAGTGAAGTCAAAGGCAGGCATGCGGAACGTCGGAGGTGCAGGGCGGCTTAGACTAGGTTGTAGATTGACACTTCTTCGTCGCGCGAGCTCTTCCTCTTCTTCAACATATGCCCAAACCGCACCAACACGCCCACCGAACCTGCGCGGCCTCTCCGAAAACCCGGCAAATCTATCCAGAAGCAGAATATCAGACCTAAGAAAGATAGACGTACCAGTAATCGAAGCTTCTTTTGCGCGCTCCCATCGGAGGTGGAGGGTGTCGCGGTCGCCTTTCTCTTCCTCGCGCCGTCCATGGTTAACGAATTTCTGGTCAACGACCCTTCGATGTCTGTAGAATGCACGGAAATACAGTTCTGGCAGGACGAAAGAAGTGTCAGGATTGAGGAGTGTTGCGATCTGTATGTCTTAGACAAGCACAACACCACCACCACACCACGGCCTTGCAGCGCGACTGTGATCGCTACGGCAGGAGCCGCGATAATCGGAGAAGAGTTTTTCCGCGCTCAATCACGTGACTCTTTACAGCAGGTGCCAACGCAAGGTACAGGACTCCTGCCTTTCCAGCGGTTTGAAGAAGTCGTCCAGATGCTATGTGGCTTCACTTTATATAGGTTCAATGGCAACGCAGCATTGTATTTGGTACGGGTATCAAGATGTTGCTCCATAACGTTTTGTGTGGGATTCGACGACTACTCGACGGCGTGCCTATCATATATGTTCAACAAGCATAGGTCTCGCTCACTTGTAGGTCTGCTTGATTTCCGCCATTATTCGATAGTTAAAATTGAGGTTGAAAGCACATGCTCAAGAGCAGTTTCGAGATGTGGTCGGACCATGTCATTTAAAGTTTCGGCACTAACACCAATTGAGAAGCAGGTGGTGGAACTTTTTCGAATTCGAATACTTCTTGCTTCCTCACCGTTCCTCCACAACCTTCCCCCAACCCCCAACAACACCCACAACCATGGCGGAAGAAGTCTACGATGGTGCCATTGGCATCGATCTCGGTATGAGCGGCGCAAAGCCCTCAATGCGAGGGTATATACTGACATTCCTCAGGTACCACCTACTCGTGTGTGGCCAACTATGAGGGCGCTGGTGTTGAGATCAGTGAGTTTGACCGCGCGCGAAATGGATGGAAGTACCGCATGCTGATAGGAATATCCAGTCGCCAACGAGCAAGGAAGCTTCACCACCCCATCCTTCGTCTCCTTCACCTCCGAGGAGCGATTGATCGGCGAGGCCGCAAAGAACCAGGCCGCGATGAACCCCGCCAACACCGTCTTCGATGTCAAGTGAGTTAAGAGTAGATATAACGAGGTGCATGGGATTGTGTCTAATACTCGCTCAGGCGTCTCATTGGGCGAAGATTTGACGACCCCACCGTCAAGAAGGATATCGAGTCCTGGCCATTCAAGGTCATTGACAACGAGAACAACCCGAAGGTGCAGGTCGAGTATCTCGGCGAGAACAAGATTTTTTCGCCTCAGGAGATCTCCGCCATGGTGTTGGGCAAGGTATGTGCACAAAAAGCCTCAAATCTGGTAGCACGTGCTAATATATTGCTCAGATGAAGGAGGTCGCGGAGACGAAGCTCGGCAAGAAGGTTGAGAAGGCCGTCATCACCGTTCCAGCATACTTCAACGACAACCAGAGACAAGCGACGAAGGATGCTGGTGCCATTGCTGGCCTCAATGTTCTGCGTATCATCAACGAGCCAACTGCCGCAGCTATTGCATACGGTCTTGGCGCCGGCAAGTCTGAGAAGGAAAGGAACGTCTTGATCTACGATCTTGGCGGTGGTACTTTCGATGTCTCGCTTCTGCACATCCAGGGTGGCGTGTTCACTGTCAAGGCTACGGCCGGAGAGTAAGTTCAATGGCCAGAATACCCTCCGTTGAGACTCCACGTGGTTTTTGTCTGAGACATAGGCTAATCTAACCATTCATTTTCGCAGCACCCACTTGGGTGGCCAGGATTTCGACACCAACCTGCTTGAGCACTTCAAGAAGGAGTTCCAGCGCAAGACTAAGAGTACGAGCTACCTGACTTTTACTGTATACATTTCGCTAATCATCCGCAGAGGACATGTCTGACGACCCACGTGCCCTCCGCCGTCTGCGAACTGCTTGCGAACGCGCCAAGCGTACTCTGTCCAACGGCACCCAAACCACGGTCGAGATCGATTCGCTCTTCGACGGCGAGGACTTCAACGCCAACATCACCCGCGCCAGATTCGAGGACATCAACAGCAAGGCTTTCAACGGCACAATCCAGCCCGTTGAGCAGGTCCTGAAGGATGCTGCGCTCGAGAAGGGCAAGGTTGACGAGATCGTCCTGGTTGGTGGCAGCACACGTATTCCCCGGATACAGAAGCTCCTTAGCGACTTCTTCAACGGTAAGAAGCTCGAGAAGAGCATTAACCCGGATGAGGCTGTCGCCTATGGTGCTGCTGTTCAGGCTGGTATTCTCTCTGGCAAGGCCACGTCCGCCGACACCTCCGATCTTCTCCTGCTCGATGTCGTCCCGCTTTCGCTCGGTGTGGCTATGGAGGGCAACATCTTCGCTCCTGTCGTCCCGCGCGGCAACACTGTTCCCACGCTCAAGAAGAGGACTTTCACCACTGTTGGTAAGCATATACTTCCACACAAAGAAAATCGATCTTCGAGACGATACTGACTACTATCCAAGCCGACAACCAACAGACAGTGCAGTTCCCGGTGAGTAGCCTCCCCAACCATTCACTCATTAATCCACTAACTTGTCAAGGTTTTCCAAGGAGAGCGTGTAAACTGCGAGGACAACACCTCCCTCGGCGAGTTCACCTTGGCACCAATCCCGGTATGATATTGACGGGCGAGACTCTAACATGTCTGAGACACATGCTGACCCTTTTGTTACTTGCAGCCAATGAGAGCCGGCGAGGCCGTCCTCGAAGTCGTATTCGAAGTCGACGTCAACGGTATCCTCAAGGTCACCGCCACCGAGAAGTCCTCCGGCCGCAGCGCCAACATCACCATATCCAACTCCGTCGGCAAGCTGTCCTCCGCTGAGATCGACAAGATGGTCGAAGACGCTGCCAAGTTCAAGAGCACCGACGATGCTTTCAGCCAGAAGTTCGAGGCCCGACAGCAGTTGGAGAGCTACATCAGCCGTGTTGAGGAGATCGTCAGCGACCCATCGATGAGCATGAAGCTCAAGCGTGGCCAGAAGGAGAAGATCGAGAGTGCGCTCAGCGATGCGATGGCGCAACTCGAGATTGAGGATGCTGGAAGCGATGATTTGAAGAAGAAGGAGCTGGCGCTGAAGAGGCTGGTGACGAAGGCTATGTCGACCCGCTAGAGTGGAGCGTGTTGATGGGCTGTTGCTTAGTCATATCCAGACTGCTGAAGATCGGCGAGCGGCGTAGGGATGTCTCCTGGCTGTTATGCATATGCTTAGACTGCGAGCGTTTCAACGATGGGACGGCCATTGAGAACGGAAAAGTGTATTGAGAGTGTTACAAGCATATCATGTCCTGAGAGGGGCGTTCGATGGGTGCTATGGACGGTTCAGTCAAGCATTTTGCATGATTAACGTCCAACCTCGTCCTCACTGCCATCTCGGCCGCTTCTCTCAATCCAAAGTTTACGATATGCTCTCAGAAACCGTCACAATGTTAGAAAGAGAGGTGTTCCGAACTCTGAGAGCTCCAGGTGTTGTTCTACCATAATATTCTGCCGTTGTTTGAGGTTGATATTCAGTGCATTGATGTCACCTCGAGACTTCACGCCAAGAACTCTTTTCTTCCTGCCTTCCATTTCTTGGACTAAATAACTGCTATCTTATTGCGACTAGGACATCCTAGTATCTTTATCCCTGGCTGACACTCGAATTGGGGGGGGCCACGAAGATGGCCACGGGGAAGGCTGCAGACGGTAAGTTGACGAAGCACTCAAGTCCATTGGAACCAGTAATGCTCATGCTATCTTCTAGGCAAAGCTGTCTCGCAATCACTCTCCGACGATGCCTTGAAACACTTCAAGACATACAAGTACTCATCCGTCGATAAATCGCCAATATCGCTCTACATCTTGAGGCACTACGTACGAAGCTTCCCACCTCAAATCCACCAGTACTAATCACGCCCCCAGTGGAACGCCTGCGTCGAGTTCCTCCCCCTATGGCTCGCCCCAAACATGGTCACCCTCCTCGGCTTCTTCTTCATCATCGCCAACGTCGCCCTCCTCGCCCTCACCGACCCGGACCTCCTCGGCCCCAAACAACAATGGATCTACTACTCCTACGCCTTCGGCGTCTGGGCCTACTCCACCATGGACAACATCGACGGCAAGCAAGCCCGTCGCACTGGCACTTCCTCTGGTCTAGGCGAACTCTTCGACCACGGGATCGACTCGCTAAACTGTACGCTGGCTTCTTTGCTCGAGACGAGCGCGATGGGGCTTGGTGCTACGAGGTTAGGCGCGTTCACGGCGCTGGTGCCGACGCTGCCGATGTTTTTTAGTACGTGGGAGACTTATCATACCCATACGCTGTATCTTGGGTACTTTAATGGGCCGACGGAGGGGTTGATCCTGGCGAGTGCGATTATGGTTGCGAGTGGGGTTTGTGGGCCGCAGATTTGGAGGGAGCCGGTTGCTGATTTGGTTGGGTTTAGGGGTGTGCTTGGCGAACTGACAGCGGAGGATGCTTGGGGATCTATTTTGCTAGGCTCGTTCTTGGTTGCACATCTGCCTTCGTGCATTTACAATGTGGCGGAAGCACGGAAAGCGAAGAACTTACCTCTGGCTCCGACGTTTCTTGGCTGGATCCCAATGGCCATCTTCACCGGCTCACTGCTCGCGTGGCTTGGATCACCGCACTCATACATCCTCACCGACAACCACTTGTGCCTGCTCTGTCTAACCTTGTCCTTCGTCTTCGGCCGCATGACCACCAAGATCATCCTGGCGCATTTGACACGGCAACCATTCCCATACTGGACCGGCCTCCTCCTCCCTCTGATGGGTGGAGCCGTCCTGATGAACCTGCCATATCTAGGCTTCGAGCCAGTTTCAGTGCAGGTCGAGCACTATTACCTCTGGACCTACTTCACGATATCGATGGTCGTGTACTTCCGATGGGCGTACCTGGTCATCAACGCCATCTGTGGCTACCTCAACATACGGTGCTTAACCATCCCGGAAGAGAAAGTGAGGGCGCTGGAGGAGGAGAGGAGGAAGTCCCGGGCAGCTGAGAAGAAGATGAGCTAATATGGATTGATATGTTGTTGAATACAGAACGGCACGCCAGCTGCCACCTTTAGATGATATAGGATACACAACGCCGACTTCAACATCTGGCTGTTGCTCGTATCATCCCCGATTTCTCTGTGAGCAGCCCATTGTCAAAGCAGGTAGTACGTGAGCACGAAGAAAAATTCGGCCCACCGAGAAGCCAGTCTGCTGTGGCTATAAGTGAGCGATCTCAAGATTGATTGCACGGCAAAGACGACACTTCTCGTCGAGCCTTCGGACAGCACGGCAACCGCAGTCTTGTTCGAGGTGCTCGTGGAATAGAGGCCGTCGCTCGAAAGCGTGCAGGCGAGAGGGCTGCGTCTGTGGACCAAGTAGACGTAAGTTCCTACTCCTCCCGTGGTGTGAAGAGTCACAAATAGACGCGAACAGGTAAGCATCACATTAAGCACAAATGCAATAATATTCCCACAACTACTCGATCTATAGCCAGCCTCTGGACTTCACTTCCACATTGGGCCCACCCCTTCGGTCCCATAGGAGCCGTTGATGCACGCTTTTAATCAGATGTCCGCCCAGTCCCTCCACCGCCGCCGAGCCAGCCTCATGCACATGTCCGTGAGGCATAACGATGTGTTCTTCAGCCCACCAGCCCACCACAACCGGAAACCGCTTAGAACTCCCACTCCTCATCAACCGAATTGATGGCCCAGTTGAACTTATCCCTCAACGTCTTGCTGAAGAAGCGCTCGATGGGGACATCGAACTTCTTCGAGAACACGACGGTGAGTCGGGGGTCGATATAATTCTAGCCGGTAACATTAGCACACACCCCCACAGAATCACAGAAAGTCAACTCACGATCTTCGAAGTCCCCAGCGCAACCTCCTTATTATTCTCCCGATCCTCACTCTGCGTCTTCAGCGTCGCCACCCTCTGCTCCAACTTCTCCAAATTCCCCTCGCACTTCTCCACACTCGGCCCCTTGCCCTCCGCCTCAATCTTGCCCTTCTTCCTCTCCGTCTTGAACTTCTCCTCCAACTCATCCGCAACAGCCATCCGCTCCTCCAGCTCCTTAGCCTTCATCTCCTTCTCCCCATCCGCAACAAGCTTCTCATTCTCCTTCTCAAACTTCTTCGTGATCTTGCTGCGCTGCTCCTCCACAAGCGCCGCGTGGTGCTCTTTCACCCACTCCTCGTCTAAGCCATCAGGCAGCGTGAAGTATTCAGCACCTTTCTTCTTCTTGAGCTTAGGGTCGAGATCGAGCATCATCTGCTTGACGCGGTATTGCTGGTACCGAAGCGCGTTGATGCGGTCTTCCATCTTACCCATCTGCGCGTCGTGGCCGGCACCGACGGTGCGCTTGTGGTTGCACAGGATGGCGACTTTGCGGTTCGCGTCGTTGTACATCTTGACCTTGTCGGCGATAGATGTCTTGGACGAGATCCTGAGATCCGACAGCACCTGCGACATGGTCCAGGAGGCGTTGTAGGTACGGAAGACTTTGGCGGTTAGGCCGGACATGTAGTTGGACAAATGCTTGTTGAGACCGGAGGTGGTGAGACGGTCGAAGACTTCGTCGCCGTCGGTTTTGGGTTCCCGCTTGAAGATCTTGAGGTTCTTGAAGACTTGGTTGTCGACTTCGAATTCGTTGTAGAAGCGGATGGAGTCTTTGCCGAGGAAGTCGAAGATGACGGTGTTCGGGGGTCGCAGTGTGATGTGCTCGAACTTCAGCGAACAGCAGCCGACTGTGTCTGCCTCGTCTTCACCTTTCTCGTTGCCGGCACGAAGCGCAAATTGATCGATGAGGTAGACTGCGGTAGCACGCTGGCGGATCGCCATCTCGGACTCCTTCAGCTCACGTGTGTAGTCTTTCCGGATCTTGTCGATGTGCTTCTTGAGCTCCCTGGCCTTCTCGAACTTCTTCCAGTCGCTCTGACCTTTGACGTCCGAATTGGCCGCAAGCATGACGTACTTGTACGCTCCGTTAATGTTCTCCTGCCACATAGCAAGCCAAGTGCCTTCTTGATCATGCTTGACCTCCTTCCACTTGTGCCCTTCTGGTGGCGCCGGAACCTTGGCATTTTTGCCGATGTTGATGGTGATCTGCTCCGGAGCGACTCTCTTCTTCCATCTGCCAGTCTTTGGATGCTCACCACGGCCGCGGAACAAACTGGGAGGCTCAACACGAAAGTTGCCAACCTTCTGCTTCCGGCCATCCCACATGCAGTAGAGAAAGGGAGCTTCGATCTCATCTTTCTCCGCCTTCAGCCTCTTCTTCTCAGCGTTCGGAAGAGCTTTCTTGGCTGCTCGCTCGGCATCGACGTGCTCAAAGATTGGCTTGAAGTCGCACTTCGCAAATTCCTTGATCTTCATTTTGTTGCCGTTCTTGTCTGTTGCATGTCCGGTCTTGTCGAGCACTTCCTTGAAGTCGGCGAAGAAGTTCTTCTGGAAGGTCGGGTTCTCGACGTTGTGAGTAGAGGCAAGCATGCCACCGAAACCAAAGGCAATCTCCTCAGCATCCTTGTGTAGGGACACTGGTACGCCATCGTATAGCATCTTGACGTTCTTCGGAAGTGGCTCGTACTCAGGCGGAAAGACGACACCGTTGTGCTCGAGAGTCGTCCATTTGATGGTGCCGTCACCTTTCATCTCGTCTTCCCACCACTTGTACTCCTCCTCCTCCTCACCCTCCTCGGCGTTCTCCTCTTCCTTCTTGACAGCGGCTTTGCCTTTGCCTTTGGCTGGAGTGGTGGCCTCTTTCTTGACCTTCTTCGCAGGTGCTTTCTTGCTCAGAGGTACATCATCATCTTCAGACTCCTCCTTCTTGACCTTCTTCGCCGTGCCGTTAGCTTCCTTCTTCACGACTGGCTTCTTCTTCTTAACCAGAGGCACATCGTCTTCGTCATCGCTTTCCTGCTTCTTGACGACCTTTCGCTTCTTGACGAGAGGTACATCATCCTCATCGTCGCTCACTTGCTTCTTGCCCTTCTTCGCGTCTGCGCACTTGTCTTCAGTACGCAACTCCTTAGCCTCCTTCACAGCCCTCTTCTCGATGAGCGCCTTCTCCTTTGCAAGCTGCTTGCCGGATTCTTCACCGATCGGAGCGGCCGACACTTGGATCTTCTTCAATGGTTTGTCGTCTTCGGAATCTGATTCGACTGCAGGCTTCGTCCTCCGACGCTTTTGCAGTGGAGCATCGTCCTCTTCTGAATCGCTCGCGTCCTTATAGTTCTTGCCGTTGGCCATGGCGGATTTTCGCTTGCCATTCGATGTGCCATTCGTAGTGGGTTTGTCGATTTCCATGCCTTCAACTGGACCATTCGCCACGCTGATGCCAGGCGCAAGGCCGCCACGACTAGGCAGTTGCTTGTCCATGGCCTTATCGAGGGAAGCTGGGATGGTGTCTTTGGACTTGGCTGAGGAAGGAAGGAAGAAGTTAGTACTTGAAGACTTAGATATAGCTTGAAGAGCACGTGAAGAGAGCATGTGAAGAGCTAAATGAGTCAGATGACAGGATCAAGTGAGCATAGGTGAGTGAGTAGGCCACAACTGGGTGAAACAATTTGTGCATAAAAGTTTATCGGGTTCGTCCCCTCAGTGAAGAGAGGGCCTTGTGATAAGCAAAAGAAGTCATACCTTTGCTCACAAGAGGCCGGTCATCTTCAGAGTCACTCATGATTCGGATGAACGGCCAAGGCCTTTGTATAGACGGCGCAGTGTGTTGCTGGCTGCTGTGATGCTCCGGCCGAAGTGTGAATGCTCGAGGACTCGACGCGTTGTAGAGTAGCCGAGTCGCGGATTGAGGGACTCTGAGTCTCCAGAATCGAGAGATGATCGTGATCGTGATCGTGATCGTGAGGGTGATGGAAACCCGATAAGGACAGTGTGTCAAGACAGAGAATGTTTGGCAGGCAGCCACGCGATGTTGGGAAACACGGAGCCAAAGACGATGGCTTTCTGAGGGCTGTTGCGGCACGTGACTTCGGCAAAGCTTCGGGGCGGGTACTCGCAGGTTGGCCCTCAGCAACTACCTACAGCTCTCCTGGCTATCGAAACGCCGTCACTTGAACCCCACCACTCTCCCACCTCCAACCCTCACACAGCGGCGACAATGCTTTCCAGAGCTGCTCGCCCGGCCCTGCGCGCTGGCTCGGCGGCCACCATCCGGTACGTCTAGACCCGCAAACACCCCCGGCAAACAGCAAGCAAACCAGAGACCCTCCGAGCTAACACAACCTCTATCTCACCAGCCCAGCGACCGCGACCATCCCCACCCTCCAGTCCGCCAACTATGCCACCCTCCGCGAAATCGAAGGCCGCCTCAAATCCATCAAAAACATCCAAAAAATCACCAAAACCATGAAAATCGTCGCCTCGACCAAACTCACCAAAGCCCAACGCGCCATGACCGAGTCCCGCTCCTACGGCCAAACCTCCCAAACCGTCTTCAACGAAGCCGAGACCAAAGCCCTCGAAGGCGAGAACAAGAAAATCCTGCTCGTCATCTGCAGCTCCGACAAAGGCCTCTGCGGCGGCGTGCACTCCGGCCTCTCCCGCGCCGCACGCCGGATGCTCAACGAGGAGGGCGCGGGCAACTACGAGATCGTGGTGATTGGGGACAAGAGCAAGGCGCAGATGAGCAGGAGCAACCCGAAGGATGTGGTGTTGAGCTTCAATGCCATTGGGAAGGACGTGCCGAGTTTCAGCGATGCGCAGGCGATTGCGGATCAGATTTGTTTGCTGCCGAATGAGTATTCGCAGGTCAAGATTATGTATAATCAGTTTGATAATGCGCAGAGTTATCATCCGGTGGTTATTGAGGCGTATGATGAGGAGGCTATTACGCAGTCACGTGAGCTCAACCATCATCCACACTTCCTTTAGTCTTGCTGACAAGATTTGATCACAGCAAACTTCACCGCCTTCGAGATCGACGACGAAGTCCTCGCCAACATGCGCGAGTACTCTCTTGCCAACAGCCTCTACTGGGCGCTCGCCGAAGGCCACGCTGTCGAGATCTCCGCTCGTCGCAACGCCATGGACAATGCGACCAAGAACGCCGGTGACATGATTGACAAGTTCACCATTCTTTACAACCGAACGCGACAGGCTGTCATTACTGGCGAGTTGGTGGAGATTATCACTGGTGCGACAGCCTCAGAAGATATGTAAAATACCTGGGAAGCTGAGTGGGAAGCGGAGGGTGTGGTGTTGTACATATTAGACACTGGTGATGCTGAGATAGCGTACAAGAGTTTCCTTTGTGACCACTACTCCCCATCGCTCTCACAGTGCCTCCCGTAGCTTTGGATAGTGCCAGCCTAAGTACATGAGCACGAGAACGGATTCGATCTCGGAGAGCTGAGTCGCATCGCCATAGAGCCGCTTGTTCTCCAGCATTGGGAAAGGCTACGCTAGACGACCATAATAGCGCTAACCATGAGCACAACCAAAACTCTCAAACCTCGAGAACAGACCCCCCGTCCACCCGTTGCATCCTACTTCAACGCTATCCTCCCTCTGGTTCCAAACGCGAGTGCGACCCAGCCCCCAATCAGACACATCCCGCCCAAAGGTGTTATCGGGCCCATGAACTTGAAGCGCTGCGGGTCCAGCACGAGCATGTAGATGCTGCCCGAGAACATGCAGATGCCGGCCGTGAAGAACGACTTGGCCCAGACGTTCTTGGGGGCGGCTTGGTCGGCTACTAGGAGGGCTACTGAGTGGAGGAGCTGAGGAGGCGTTAACAAATGCTTTGGGACAGCTCTCCTGTGGCAAAGCAGAGGGTTCATGCGTTCATACCTGATAATGTGCTGCTGTATTCCAATTCGCAATTCGAGATGGGTCGGTGATACGTTGTTTAAGGCCGTGTGCGCCAAACGCGCCCAAGGTCACTGATGCGGCGGCGGAGAGGCAGCCGGCGGTCCACCAGGCTGATGACATGTTCTGCTACTTTAAGAGCTCCTCTGAGCTGGTGGGGCCGCGAGAGCAGTTTATGGCGCCTGATGATGGCTTGGACCAGGATGTTGGACAGGTACTATCAACGCTATGGTTACAGGTTGTCGATGCTGGCGGGAGGCATCAAACGACTTACTATCAATATCGCGTGAGTGTAGTTGTCGCTAGTGCAGTCTTCCGCGTATATGTGTGTATGTGGCCAGAATGACGGCAAGATATCTGGGATGAGTTTCGAGAGGAGTTCGGGGGGAGTTCGGGGGGAGTTCGGGGGGAGCTTTCAGAGGAGTTTTGATAGAACGCTAAAATACGCGTGTTGTTGCAGTATACAGTAACGCTCCAGAGCTAGACCCGGATCGCCGCCCCGCGCCGCACCTCCGCTCCTCCATTAGAGAGATATTTCCCGAGACGTGATCGCACAGACTAGCGAAGGCATCGGGATAAGGGATTCAAGCAATAGCTACTCGCTATAGCGCCGGCTACGTGTAGCGGGAGAGTATGTTAGACCAGACGGTACCGCCTAAGAGATACATATGTAGTAAGAGTATTTGCTTACAAAAACGTTAGCTAGGAATACGGTTATATCCAATAAAGCGCAACAGCCTAGATCCTACCTCCGATCCATTACATACTTCAAAAAATCCTAGTCGTCTCCTGTAATTAACATTATCTCATTATCGCCAACGTGGGATGTTATCGTTAGTTTGGCTCAGGATTGGGTCTTGTCTTCTTTGGTGAAATGATACTAAGGTATAGTGTCCTACCTTAGCTTTTCACTTGTGCATTTTGACATACTCGTCCTATTCGGCACTTGGTACTTGCCTTCCTTGCGTGGCGAGCGTGGTAAGCGCGATGGTGGCTATGGGGGAGACCGGTCCAAGCTGCCCAACCCACTTCTCACCTCATATATCCTAGCTCCCACTTCGCATGCGCTCGGTCACTTCTTCTTCTCTACTCATCTCTTTACAAGACTAACTCTCTTCCTCTATCTTGCGTCGTGTATGTTACTCAACGTCTTGTATCTTTGCGAAACATTCCGTTCACGATCGAGGCCCAAGGCTTTATGTCCAGGACGCGAGCACATCTGTGCTCAGATTCACAATGATCTGGTACCTGACAGCTTCCATGGAACATAGCGACTTGCTTCGATGCAAGACAATTCTCATGACCACGCCTGCATGCGACCACGGATGCCAATGTTCGGAGAAAGCCAACGATAAGGCACCATGTCCTGGCGACCACACCACCATTGAGCGGACTGCTTCAGCACTGGCTTCGATTCCATCAAGCTGTTCAACATCGCGAAAACCTACGGCTGTTCGTCGACCATTCCTAGCGACTCAGATCAATGAGGTACAATGGAATGGGAGATCGGGCAAAGCCGCTCACCCACTTTGAGAAACCTGAGGCATCAACCAGAAACACCCGAGAATCTCCGACGTCGCTCATCTCTAGATGAGAAAGCACCTATCTGCTCTAGGCCAATGCGAAGCACGGCCGCTTCTTCACCGACCTCTTAAGGCGCCAGGCTCCAGGATATGTTGAGATGGCGGCAACATGGTGGCGTGGCCGCCCCTTCTCCACCATGGCGATCGGCTTTCATTAGTGGTCCGGGACAAGCACGGCGGCAGGGGCCAGCCGCTCGCTTGCATACTAGCGGTGTGATCTGACTTGCAAAGACGTGAAACACGCATTCCATAATTGATCGCCCGGGATCGCGATGAGGTAACACGTGATCATACCATCGACAGGAAAGGTCGCCCTCCCATGGACCCCGGAGAGCTGGTGAGTGCGTATGGTCCAATTTGAAGCACTTGCAGATATCTCAGAAGCGGACCATCTGACCCGCGCCAGAGCTATTCGAGTTGAGCGGTTGAGATTCAGGGGGAAATGCAGGAAGGCAACCTGTATCATGCATGGCATTATTCGACCTTGCAGCGGGCGGCGCGCCGCGCCGCGGCGCGCGCTTGTCAAAGCCTCAACGAGGTCGCCCACCGATAGTAGGGCTTCCAGCTCAGTTATAAATGCGGGACTCGCTCAGTGGTGCTAGTACGACCAGACAAAGCTTCGGGCTCAGAACTCAAGAATGGCCGAGAACAATCTTCGTGGGCGTCTTCAGCATCCCCAGACGAACACCGCCGAGGACCAGCGGGATTTTGACTACGAACAGCTGACCTTGTACGTTACGTGCAGCGAGAAGGGGTGACAGTCATGCTAACGTGCCCCGCAAGTGATCCGTTCGTCCCTGCGAGCGGGATAGACTCGATCTCTGACGACCCAAACGGTCTCTTTGGCGATGGACCAGGCTACCTTTTCGACGAGTCGCCTTCTCGCCTGAGTGAACACCTTTACCCAACCTCTGCCGAGCAAGGACAGAGTTTACACGGCAATCAGATCGCAAACAGCCTCGACTATCCTATCGTCCCTACGCAAGTCATATCGGGGAGCGAAAGCCTGGAAGTCTGGCGGTCGGGCGCAGCTCAACAGTCCCCCAATACCCAAACAGAAGAGCTGGAGCACCGTCCGACCACAGTGCCGAACGACATGCTCCACCAACAATCACAACATCCTTCGGGTAGAGTCAGCGCTGCTCCCAGCCTTTATCGCTGCGATGTGAAAGATTGCAATTCCTCTTTCACCAGAGAGTCGAGTCTCCTCCGGCATGGAGCCTGTAAACATGGCCGTGCCAGCACGATATCCCTGTGCGCAGAGTCCGGCTGCGACTACCATAGTCCGAGATCTGATTCGGCTCGGGAGCACTGTAGGAGGAACAACCATGCCGGGTTTTGGCAGGTAGATATTGAAAATGATGGTACCGGCTCCACGACACGCCCGGCTGGGAGCTAGATGCCTGGAGAAGCGGCATACTATGGTACAGTGAACACAGCCTCGCGACGCTATCGTCTGGCCTGCAACGTGGTGTTCAGAAAAAGAAGTTTGACAAGGCGACATATAGAGGCGTGTAGATAGAGGGATACCGTAATATGGATGACAGTACTTTACCTGACATCTTGACGTGCATGCCCGCGGGCGGTCTGCAATTCGGATTACTTCAAGGAACAATCGTAGGTTCTCGAAGATTCGAACGAGAGGGGTGCAGGCGCAGCCGCCCCTGAGGAGCAGGGAAGATTTTTGCTCGCAGCCAATCAAAGCCGAGATTCACCGACCTCACCCTTCTCCTCCTCCAAGATCGGAAGCAAGAGATGTCCAGCTTAAAGCGCTCGAAAAGGGTCTTCTAGCACATGAAATCTAGCACACAATCATTTATGGCCGTTCAAACTAGACAATTCGGTTCGAAGCAGAGTCAAGTCAGCAACAATCGAGAACTTTTCATGGTATCTAGCATCTATGCACGCCAACAAAACAGCACAGCACGTTGCTCTTCAACAGACCCTCCATGCTTGGGTCTGGACTCGTCAAAACTGCCCTCCTACGCATTGCCATCTGTCCCATTGGCCAGATCACCGCCTTATAACCTCTCGATCACAATGGCACTCGCACCACCACCGCCGTTGCAAATCCCCGCACAGCCAATCTTGCCCTTCTTCTCCCTCAGCACTCCAAGCAAGGTCGTCACGATTCTCGCTCCCGACGCACCGAGTGGATGTCCCAACGCTACAGCCCCGCCGTGAAGATTGACCTTCTCCTCCTTCAGGCCTAAGAGCTTCATGTTTGCCAGCGCAACCACAGAGAACGCCTCGTTGATCTCAAACGCATCCACATCCTCCTGCTTGATCCCGGCATGCTTCAGCGCCTTTGGAATAGCGAGGGAAGGCGCGGTAGTGAACTTCGACGGCGCTTTAGCAGCATCACCCCAGCCGAGGATCTTAGCGATGGGTTTGAGGTTGTGTTTCTGCACATAAGCCTCGCTCACAATAACCATCGCCGCCGCGCCGTCAGACAACGGCGAAGCGTTCGCCGGCGTGACCGTCCCCCCCTCCTTCTTAAACGCCGGCTTCAGACTCCTCGTCTTCGCCTCATTAAAGTTCTTCGGCTCATCATCCTTCTCCACCACCGTATCAGCCTTCCCCCTCACCCCCGGGATCGTGACCGCCGAGATCTCCTCCGCAAACCACCCATTCTCCTGCGCAGCAATCGCCTTCTTATAACTCCTGATACAATACTCATCCTGCTCCTCCCGCCCAAACCCATGATCCTCCGCGCACTCCTCTCCCTGCAAACCCATATGCTGTCCCGAGTACGCATCGCTTAGCCCATCCTTCAAAATCCCATCCACAAGCTTTTGATCCCCGAACTTCGCTCCCGTCCTCATATTCGGCAAATAATGCACAGCATTACTCATGCTCTCCGCTCCACCCGCCACCACCACGTCCGCTGTTCCGGTCAAAATGCTCTGCGCAGCGAAGGCCATGGCTTTGATACTGCTGGCGCAGACTTTGTTTATTGTGCTCGCTTCGGTGGATTCGGGGAGACCGGCGTGGATTGCGCATTGGCGGGCGGGGTTTTGGCCGATGTTGGCTTGGAGGACGTTGCCGAAGTAGACTTCTTCGACTTCGGAGGGGGAGATGCCCGCTAATGTGACAGCGGACTTGATTGCGTGGGCGCCGAGTTGGACGGCGGTGAGGGGGGAGAGGGAGCCGAGGAACATGCCGACTGGGGTGCGGGTGGTGGAGAGGATGTAGACGGGTTGAGGGGGTGCCATGGTGGGTGGTTGTCTGTGGTTGTTGTATGTGTGGTAGAGGTTGAGAGTGGGCTCGTGTGTGTGTTGTTTCGTTGTCGGGGTTTATATGGTTAAGAACTTGGTCAACAAAATCGTCCGATTTGTGGTACGAGGAAACATTGAAAAGACCCGAGCTTGGAAATAAGCGTTCGACTCGATGCTACGGTTGCATCCGCTGCAGCTAGCAATTATGCTTATATCTTAGCGCAGGTGAAAATGAACTTTTGTTTCGGTCTTGAGTTCAGCAGAAGGACAATCACGATGGTACTCTAGCCATCCTTCTCCCTCCACACCAATCCCTCGTTCGCCATGGACGACCTCTACGACGAGTTCGGCAACTTCATCGGCGAGCCGGAAGAGGACAGCCAGGAAGAGGAAGAGACTGGCGCATATGCCGGCGCACACTACCTCGACGACGATGAACCCGAAACAGCAGCACCCGGCCAGGAGCTGATGGAGATAGACGATGAAGGCCCCTCAAATGCCGTCGTATTACACGAGGACAAGCAATACTATCCAACCGCACAACAGACATACGGCCCGGATGTCGAAACACTCGTGCAAGAAGAGGATACGCAAACCCTCCAACAACCCATTGTCGCTCCAATCGAGCACAAGAAGTTTACAATCGAGGAGGAAGAAGGCGAACTCCCCCCTGTCTACTTCGACCGCGGATTCTTGACGGACTTGATGAGCTTTCCGGAGGGGATACGGAATATTGCGCTCTGCGGGCATCTACACCACGGCAAGACCAGCTTCCTCGACACACTGGTTCGGCAGACGCATAATGTGTCGAAGTTGATGGAGGGGAAGACGGGCAAGGCGAAAGATGATCTGATGCGGTATACGGATACGCATATGCTGGAGCGGGAACGAGGATTGTCGATCAAGGCTGCGCCGATGACTTTACTGTTACCTGGCACAAGTGGGAAGAGTCAGCTCTTCAATGTACTGGATACACCAGGACACGTGAACTTCGCCGACGAGGTGGCGGCGGCGATGAGGCTGGTGGACGGGATTGTGTTGGTGGTGGATGTGGTGGAAGGCGTACAGACACAAACGGAGCTCGTGATCAAGCATGCTGTGCTTTCTGGACTACCGATAGTGTTGTTGGTCAACAAGCTGGATCGGTTAATTCTGGAGTTGAAGCTGCCGCCGACCGATGCATACTTCAAGCTGAAGCATGTCGTGGAGGAGGTCAACACCGTCATTGAGAACACCATTCCTGGCCGAGGCGAGAAGTACAGAGTCAGCCCGGAGAAGGGCAATGTTTGCTTTGGATGCAGTTCGATGGACTGGTGTATCACTCTGCCTTCTTTCGCCAAGCTCTACGCGGAGAGCTATCCGAACGCAGAGTTCGACAGTAGCGAGTTCAGCAAACGATTATGGGGTGACATATTCTTCAACCCTGGGTCACGAAAATTTACAAGGAAGGCGGTGGAGGAGGGCGCGAAGAGGAGTTTCGTGCATTTTGTGCTGGAGCCGATCTACAAGCTCTACTCGCACACGATCTCAGAAAGCCCGGAGGACCTAAAGAAAACGCTTGAGGGGCTGGGTATCTTCCTGAAGCCGACGCAGCTGAAGTCGAATGCGAAGGAGCTACTCAGGTTGGCATGCGAGCAATTCTTTGGCCCAGCATCTGGATTTGTCGATATGGTTGTTCAAAATGTCCCAAGTCCTGTGGAAGGCGCGAGGCAGAAGCTGAACAACTACTACACTGGCCCTACGGACACACAGACTGCGAAGGCCATGCTGGAGTGCGACTCCGATGGCCCGCTCATCGTCCATGTGACGAAACTGTTCAACACGTCAGACGCACAGTCCTTCAACTCCTTCGGTCGTGTTCTCAGCGGGACTGCGCGGCCTGGTCAGAAGGTGCGCGTGCTGGGCGAGAACTACAGCATTGATGACGAGGAAGATATGATGAACGCCACTATCTCTACCGTCTCGATCGCAGAAAGCAGATATAGCGTCCCTGTCTCTGGAATCCCGGCTGGCAACTTCGTGCTCTTGGGTGGTGTCGACGGCAGTATCTTCAAGACTGCCACAATCGTAGCCCCAAAGCTGCCTGAAGATGAGGAGGCGTATATCTTCAAGCCTGTCGCACACTTCTTCGAGAGCGTGTTCAAGGTTGCGGTAGAGCCGATCAATCCTTCGGAACTGCCCAAAATGTTGGACGGCCTGCGCAAAATCAACAAGTCATACCCACTGATCACAACGAAAGTCGAAGAAAGCGGCGAGCACGTCGTCCTGGGAACAGGAGAGCTATACATGGACTGTGTACTCCACGACCTACGACGCATGTACGCGCAGATGGAGATCAAAGTTTCCGACCCAGTAACCCGGTTTTGCGAGACGATCGTCGATCAAAGCGCAATCAAATGCTACGCGCTCACGCCGAACAAGAAGAACAAACTCACCTTCGTGGCCGAGCCCTTAGACGACGGCATCGCAGAGGACATCGAGAGCGGTAAAGTAGATATCCGCGACCCAGCACGCAAAGTCGGCAAGTTCTTCGAGGAGAACTACGGCTACGACCTCCTCGCCAGCCGGAACATCTGGGCTTTCGGTCCCGATGATCGAGGAGCTAATATCTTGCAAAACGACACTTTACCCTCCGATGTGGACGCCAAAGTCCTGCGCAGTGTGCGCGATGGGATTAAGCAGGGTTTCTCGTGGGCCTCGAGAGAAGGTCCGTTATGTGAAGAACCGATCCGAAATGTGAAGTTCAAGATCACAGACGTCGAGCTCGCCTCCGAAGCTATCTCACGCGGCGGCGCGCAGATCATCCCCACCGCCCGGAGAGCGTGCTACTCCTCTTTCCTCATGGCGGGCCCGCGCCTTATGGAGCCCATGTACGCTTGCACAATGCTCGGCCCCGCCAACGCCGTCTCCTCCCTTTACACCGTCCTCTCCCGTCGTCGCGGCCACGTGCTTAGCGACGCGCCCGTCCCCGGAACCCCGCTCTACTCCGTTAAGGGTTTGATTCCTGTGATCGATTCCTTCGGTTTCGAAACCGATCTCCGGATCCACACTCAAGGTGCCGTTACGTTGAGTCTGGTGTTCGATCGATGGAGTGTCGTGCCGGGCGATCCGCTGGATAAGAGCGTTAAGACCCGCCCGCTTGAGCCCGCGAGCGCGCAGGCTACGGCGAGGGATTTTGTGTTGAAGACTAGGAGAAGGAAGGGGTTGAGTGAGGATGTGGGGGTGGGGAAGTTTTTGGAGGCGGAGCTGGTGAGGAGTTTGCGGGAGACTGGGGTTTTGGATGGGGTGTGAAGATGGAGAGGTAGAGTTGAGGGTAGAAAGGGCGGAGATCAGGATTGAACAAGTATGCCGTTGACGTCCAAGATCACCCACGCGCCAAAAGAAGTAGTGTTCGGCGATGGCCACGAAGCTCGCTCCACGACCTTCAAGCACAGCGGGAGTTTTCCGCGGTCTCGACGACCTCACTGCTATCGCACAGCCTGATCAGCAGCTCGCGCGCTGCTCGGAATTTGGAGAGGTAGATTAGAGCATGTCCTGCTGTTCGAAAGAAAGGGTAGATTTTGGGCTACTTCTTAACAGACGCCCTCTCTGGCTGTGCTGAGAGACTACAAGCTCAATAGATATACCTAAAATTTACATTCTCCCTGGAGCACACAAGGCGAACCCGTCAGCACATGTCTTAGTTATCTTATATGGGGATTAACTCTGGTCCAGAGCATACTAACCGATCTGTCATGTCACTGAAGGCCGTAGCATCCATATCTCGTCCCTCTAATCCTCCTGCTTCCTGGCTTTGTACCCTGTCTCGTCGCTTGTTCTCGCGGCTGAGTAGGAAGCGCAAAAGTAGAACGATGCAGGCTTCGAGGAGATGCGAGACGATCATGCTCCAGATGCCGAGCTCGTAGCGCGGCTCTTGCGAGGAGAGGTAGAAGAATGGCCCTATGATGTTGCCGGTGCAGTACCTGAAGTGTTAGGTCAGTATCTCGAGTGTTTCGTCGAATTAAAATGGTCGTAGAGCGTCGCGGAAGGGGTGATGCTGTCTCGGAGAGGTCTTCCGCCCATCGGTGTAACTTACCCGAGGAAAAGGATAGCTGGTACGAGGTTTTGTTAGCGAAAGGAGGAGTTACGGTACGACGGGGGAGAGGACGAACCGTTGGTCAGGACTTTCTTGGTGTGTCCTGCTGTGTTCGCAATGGTGATCGACAAAAGAAGAACGAAAGCGGCGTTGTACGGCCCGGTAAGGTAGTAGCATGTCAGCCTTCCAGCTTGATTATTCTCGGGAAGGAAGCGGAGGCCGAATGCTCCGCAGATGTTGGGGCACAGGTACAGTAGCACGAACCAGACTCGCGTCTGCCGGCCTTTCCTGGACATGTAGTCGTTTGCGAAGACGCATGATAGGATGGAGATAGCGATGATGGCTCCGTAGCTGGGAGAGTCGTTAGCCGTGCCTCCCCTGAGGCCGTGGACGGTACTTACGGTATCTGCATCAGTGTCGTGACCAGGGTACTAAATCCGAAGCCTTTAATAATCAAGGTACCGAAGTTGGATATCCCACCATTGGGTACATTGCACACGCAGCCAAGGATGAAGAAGAGGTACGTTTTGATGTCGGTGAATGTCTCGCGGACTTGGTACCATTTGAAGTGCTGCAACCGTGTCAGTCGAAACCGAAGATACCTTGTTCTCAACACCTGTCTGGTTCCCACGAAGCCGTTCGACGGCGATCCGCTTCTCTCGAAGAGTCAGGCCCTTCGCTGTTACGGGGCTGTCAGGCAGGAATATAAACCTTACAGCATACTTCATTAGCACGAGAAGACTTCTCAATCTCGAGAACTGCTCACATAACGATGCCCCAACAACAGCATAAAGCGCCAATGATCAGGAACTCGTACTTCCACGATGGCAGGGCACCCTTGATATGTCCAATCCCGAAGCCGAGGAGACCTCCTAGAGCAATCCCGAAGCCGTTTGCGGTGTACCACAAGCCCATGCGCACGGGCTGCTGCCTTCGAGTGTACCACATGGTTGTGATGAGCATGAACGAAGGGTCGGACACTGCCTCAGCAGCTCCAGCTAGAGCACGAAGAGCAGCGAGGCTTGCGAAGTTATGTGCAGCAGCTTGGAGCATAAGGAAGAAGCCCCACATGAAGATGTCTGTGGCCTATCAGTACTCTCCTTCGGAGCAAGGAGAGACTGGCGGTCCTTACTGAACCCTAAGTAGCGTCCAACCGGTAGTCGTTGGAGGAGAAGGTTAGTTGGGAGCGCCCAGGCCAGGAACCCTAATATACAGGAGGGTAGAACGGTCAGTTGTGTCCCAGATATGGCTGGACGGTGCCGAGCATGGCGTACCGAAGTAAAAGATAGAGCTAGACGACGATCAGAACGGAGCTCACGGGAACTCCGGGCGTGCAATCTTACCTTAGCCAGCTGTACTGGCTGCCATGCAAGCCCATGTCCTCCTCGATACCGAAGATGGCAGCATAGCTTAGTGTCGTCTTGTCGATATAGAAGAATCTATCCTTATTAGCCTCAAGTTCATGGGTGTTCTTTAGCGACATTTACGCATAGCACACTGCGAGGTACTACAAAGTAGTCAGCACTTTTTGCTATCGAACGAAACTGGCTCTGACAAACAGGCAGAATCATTAAATCGATCTTGCGCACGACCTTCTTCTCCTCAAGAGGGTCGATGGGCTCGCGGACATCGGCAGTGGAGGAGAACAGATTGAGCGCTTCATCGCCATCGCCAGCTTTGTTGAGTTTGAAGCCAGACGACTGGCCCGCAGATGACTTCTCGTCCTGAATGGCTTGGGCGTCTTTGCCGTTCGAGTGACTGATTTCATTGCCAGCTGGGGGCGCAGACCGCTTCCACAGACCCATGGTCGCTACCTTGGACCAATCTAAGGTTATATCGCGCAAGGAGTAAAGCTCCGTAAGAAGTTCGAAGACGACAAGGAGTATTAGCTAAACAAGGGGTATTTTCCTATGGACAGAGTTCCACTGCACAGTATGTTACATGCCGCAATCGGGTACAGACCACCTACGCTACATCGGCGTAGCATTGCCCCGAAGGTATCGTGCGCATCAATGTGATCGACAATGCGGTGACGGTGGAGGATCATCACCACCCAAGACCTCCACAATGTAGACTCTCGAACTGGCAGTGATCGGCAATCTTCGGCGACTGACCGGCAACGTGATCGGAAGTCGTTCGAAGTATTCTGGCCGCGATGTGGACGATTCATATAGACCCGTGTTCGAGCGACGTTGGACGTTCCTCGTTGCAATTCTGTACTGTGTAGCGCTTGCTCGAGAACAGTGATGTCTTCATGGTTTGTTCTAGTGATCATAAGCCGTCAGATGCCGAAGGACCACTTCCTCCAGACATCGTGAACGCGGCATCCCGTGATAGACCGCCGACGATATAGATCTCAAGCAACCAAGCAAGGACGAAGGGCGATATTCCATTCCGATTGGCTGCAGCGAGGGACGCGCTAGCGTTTGTTCAGATTTCTTCTCCAAAACTTGTCCATTAGTGGCGCTGGGGGTGTCTGGACTGGCTCGTATGCTCGAGAAGTGGCAAGAACGGCGATCTGCTGCGATATCCGGGCCCACGCTTTAATGCTGGAAGTAGTTGGCCGAGTCGCTGCTTCTCCGCGGCAGGGTCGCGAGCGGTGGCACTACAGTCGGTGCTGAGAGACTTTCTCCGCCCTCGATCGTCGAGAACGCACACAGGGTGTGGCGACATCATAGCCTAAGTCGACATTCGCGATGATCCATCATCCCCTTCTCTTGGAATACTGCCCATAATCCACAGACTCTTCTCGGTACCTCTTACCATGCCCAGACACATACGCGTTTGTGAAAGCCGTTTGCCAGTCCGCCGGCGTAACCGTGTGTAGCGCTGGCAGTTCTGACACCACATTCGGTGGAGTCTGACGAGCACCGTATATCGGCTGCCGCGGCGCTGAAGCGGCGCCCTGCGGAAGTACTGGAGCGGATGTTGGTCCCATTCTTGGATCGTTGACAGGGGACTGTTGAGGAGGAGGAGCGGAAGCGCCAAATGCAGTATTCCACTGGTGAAAGATGCCTGAAGGGTCCCAAACTGGAGTTGTCTCAGTGGCGCTAAGAGGGTAACCTGCTTGCGGTGGAGAAGAGGTGTGTTGTCCGGCTGTTTGAGAATATGCTGTCTGCGCAGGCAAGGGAAGTGTGGTAAATGGCATCACTGATGGAACGGCGCTGCCCTCGAACGGTGGTGCGTAGTCGGCTGTCGGGCTGATCATCTTCGCAGAGCTGCCGTGCTGGGCATGAGGCCAATTGGGAGTTGCTTGCAGCGATGAATTATGGCTCGAATGCATAGTCACGGGCGTGGGATACTCGTCCGAGGACGGGCTTCGCAAGCCTAGATTCTGCTTCAGCTCGAACGGCTGGGTCGTGTCTTGACTGAAAGCTTCTCGGAGGGCATTGATCTGAACCTGGACTTCCTGGCTGGCAGAAGGTGTACAGCGCTCCAGCACTCGCATATGTCGTGTAAAGTAGTTGCGTGCTCGCGAATTGGTTACGGGGTCGGGAGATGTTATGCTCGCCTGATGATCGTCAGCTCGTGCGCTTTCAGGACTGCTTCTTGATTAGGCTTACCAGATGCATCATAATGCACGTCAGTATGCAATAAATAGTCATGCCGATCCCTCGCTGCATGAACTGCAGCCCGTGCAAACCAAAGTCACGGTACAAAGCCTCGTGAAGACGACACATGATGGTGGCGGACTCATTGCAAATGTCCAGGTGCACCCTGAAACTCGCATCGTGTTTCTCCAGCAGTGTTTGAAGCTGTGGTCGGTGCTGCATCATCACGATGAGATGGTGATAGGTGTGCAAGTTTGCCACAAAATGGTCGCCGCCAAGATAAGGAGGTGTATCTGCGTCAGTGTAGTGAATCTGCATGTCTGTGGGCAAGTTCTTGTACCACATCGAAATGTAGTCGTTGCGAGAGACAAACGCAGGATCGAGCGCCCACTCGGGGTTCCGCCGCCGCATCCTCTGCCAGAGGACGTTTGTCTGTTTGATGTTCTGGACAGCCTGGGCGAGGAATGTTATTCGTCGTGATGCCCTATGTTCAAACGCATCCATGCCAGGCGAGGAATTCGGCAAACGAAAGTCGATCGTCTCGTGCTCAACCGCGAAGTCTGTACGACCTTGAGGAGCGCCCACCCATACCTCAAGACCAAACAATGTTTGCCACATCCGAGTGCGTACCGTACAGTCGGATGCGCTCAGCCCACACCCAGTACCTGCTCTGTGCTTATCGAGATGTTCGTGAAGACCTAGGTCGAAAGCCATCGTAGTCATGTACTTCACAGCCATCCACGAGCGGTAGTAATATCCACGTTTTGGCACAAATTCTCGCGCTTTCGTCAGAATGATCAAGGCTTGGATCGTGCTGATCCGAGGAACATCTCGAAAGCTCTCTTCGTGCCTTGATGCCAAAGCTAGCCATTTGCGCACTTCGATAGGCTCCTCCAAATACCGTGCTACGCATGCGAAAATGCCTTCGAGTATCAGAGGCGATATGGAGTGCCTAGCCGTCCGCCACTGCTCATAAAGTGCCTGTCGATCGAGGACAGGGACGTATGGATGGACATACTCGAAGAAGTAGCCGAAATAGTCCATGGCTCGCTCCTCGGACGGCATCATTTCTGGCGGTATCCTCACCGTCAGGTCGGAGCTTACAGAGGGTGGCAAGACCACATCAAGCTCCTCGACCGCGGGAGTCTCCGCGAGAGTCTTCTTCTCGTTCGTGATGTAAGGCGCAGCAGACGAGAGATCGATCGCCAGCTCGCCCATTTGCTCCGAAAGCTCCCGCACTCTAGCATCCACTTCCTGCGGGTCGCCACCAGAATCGACCGATTGTGTGCGAAGAACGTGTGGCACCGATCCGCGTGCACCCTGCATTTGCACTGGAGCTGTGTTAGAAGCAAAGTACTCGTCTTCTGAGTATCCCCGATCCAGACGCGGCCCCAATGGCTGGTTGAAAAGCTGTGTCGAGAAGACATGGGCATCGATATCGTGTCGGACCGTGGACGACAAATCAGGCTTGCCAATCGCCGCAGCGTAGCCGTTCCACTGCTGTCCAAGCCCCAAGTTTGGATCGCTTGGCGCTCTACTGCTCGATGGTGTCGCTGTCGAAAACACGAATTGGCCGGGTCCGATGGCGCCATCTGCAAGTTGCTGTTCGTCGTCGTTATCCAGTGTCGGGGGGATGCATTTGAGCTTGAGTCGTAGGCATGCTCCACACGGCCAAGGGCCATTTTGCAATGCGCCGTCACACCGTATCTTCCTTTTGCGACATCCATCGCATGCGCGCATCACCTTCAATCGCTTGTGGCGATTATATTCGTCCACAAAAACGTATGTCTTGTGCGCCGCGGCGGCGGAGCCTGCGGGACTTTGATCCATGGCAGAGGAAGCAGTAGAGCCCAGATATCCAGGTCGGACAATAGACGAAACGCAATAACAAAGTAGCTCTAAGAGGTTGTGGAGGAATGATCCGAGTAAGTAATCCTTCAGGACGCAAGCAGATGCATGACCGGGCAGACCGAGATGTGCTGACTTGGGCGGCGAGCGTGTCACAGTTCGCAAGTGCGCCTCCTATCGAACCATGTCGAGATGGCAGGTTATTGGTATAGGAGTGTCGAGTACCGGTGGTGGGGGCTCGAAAACGGTAAAGTACGTGCAGCGCGGGCACTCCTGCAAGGCCAAGAACAAGGGTGCGTGGGAGCCAGACACTTGGGTGGGTTCGAGAAAGTTTCACATGCAACAGTGGCGATTCCTCCACATGTGTCTCAGAGAGCGAATGGATGGTCTTGGATGTCAGGTTGTGGAGTTGTGAAGGAAGATGTGGCCCAAGCCTTTCGTAAGTACCTTCGTACTTTGGGCAGATTGTGCATGCACAGGATAAAGGGGACTTCACCACAAACCCGCTCAAGCTAGTGTCGCGAGTCGCGCGCGGCTGGGATTGAAATTAGCAGAGCTGCATGATGCTGGCCGTAGAGAATATTCTCCGAAGACCTTGCCGGGTTCGATGTGGTAACGAAAGTGGTTTGCTGCATAAGCAGTAGTCCGTGAAGCGTATTTTGGACCTCGGCATTCAATCCGTCAAACAGTTGCCGGCCCCACTGCAAATCCATCTTCGCGGGTCGTTTCAAGAGTCCCAGTAAATCTCCTACCTCGCCTATTAAAGCAACCCGGCCGTATAATACGACGCTGACATCGAGATCACACCGCGCTGAACGCCACCCACCACACCAAGCACTACCACCCACCATGGACGCCGAAAAAGACAACGCCAACCCCACCATCATCAATCCCTCCGATCTGCCTTCCCGCCGTCGCTCCGCGCCGACAGCGACGAAACAGCCAGGACTCTTCGATGCTTTGGTGCCCGCCTACCCCAGCCTAGCAGAGCCATCTTCCTCCCCAGAAGCGTCAGATTCAGACTCGGACTACGAGCCGCGCGAGGAGATCGATGAGCAAGAAGTCTACGATCTCATTTCGACCATCTCGGACCCAGAGCATCCGCTATCACTCGGGTCGTTAGGTGTGATCACGCTGGACGATATCTCGGTCGTAGCGCCTACGTCTGCGCGCTCACGGATAAGTACGGTCACGGTATTGCTTACGCCTACCACATCTGCATGCTCGTTGACGACTGTTATTGGCTTGGGCGTGAAGGTGAGACTGTTGAACTGTCTGCCACCGCGATTCAGGGTGGATGTGAGAATCAAGGAGGGGACTTCGCAGACTGCGGACGAGGTGAACAAGCAATTGGGCGATAAAGAGAGGGTAGCGGCGGCTATGGAGAACAGGAATCTGATTAATGTCGTTAACACGATGTTGGTCACTTGCGAGTAGCACCAGTAGTGAGGTGGCGTTGGACATTGACCTGAGAATCTGTCGACTTATGTCGTCGAAATAAGGTTGTGCGCATGAAGAGAAATTGTGGGCAGGTGCCAGAACCGGAAGGAGCGAGTCGCACTTGCCTCAATAAAGATCACTCTTGAACCGAGTGTGGATTACATGCTTGACGACACACGTCCGTGTTATTCGGTACAAGGGTATTCACGTTCAGACGACTCCGAAAATGCAAGATATGGCTCAGGCGCCACCCACGATATGCACAATGCTCGCTCAAACACCCAACCACGCAGCAATGAGGATCCATTTTACTAAACAGCCGGCCTCAGCGCCGCTGGACCAGCATTTCCGCTCCCTTCGCCTGCTCCACGCCAGTTCTGATCGGCCATCGCCTTGCTTGCACCCTGCGGCGGCTGATACACTGGCGGCGGCACCTCAGCACGATCGTACGCCGGGGGCGGAGGCGGGTATCCTTCCATTCCATAGCTATTCTGCTGCGGATACGCATACTGCTGCTGCTGTTGTGGGGGGTAATAGTACGATCGTCTCACCATCCAGCGGTGGTAAGCGAGTGGCGGGAGGCCTTTGCGAACGCGGCTCTGGGCGTGGTAGTAACCTCCGACGAAGGAGGCGAGGAGGGCAGCGAAGAGGATGGCTACTATGGAGTAGCGGACGGCCATGCCGGTCTAGACATAGTTCTCATCAACTTGCTGCAAGATCGAAAGTCGGAGAATTCACCTTACCGGCGTCCACCACCAATTGTCGTCATCGTCGTATCCATTGTAGCCGTTGTAGCCATACCCTGTATTCTCATTGTTGCTGTTGTCCAATTGGCGCTTTTGCATATTCGCCGCCATCTGTAGCTTGGTTGCTACGCGAGGTAGCTGAGATTCGTGGTGGTGAAAGATTGATCGGGCTCGTTGCTGCAGCCTGTACCCCCTTGTTGTGATCGGCGATCGTCAGGACCGCGAGATCGGAAAGTGGAGGTGCCAACGGGCTGTTCCCCTGGCTGTGAGCAATTGTGCGGACCGACTCCCAGGTAGCAATGACTGAGAGCGTATGAACCTGTCTAGGTTTGTTGTGGTGTGGTTGCGTGTGAACGTTACTTCGCAGTCGGAGCCGCAAGTGCGAGCGTAGCAAGGGTCGAGAAGCTAGCGCATTGTTTCGAGCAGGCGCTTGGATCATTTCATGTGTGTTTCAGGTTATGCCAACATGCACAAAACAAACTATTCTGAGCACGGTCTTACGGGCATAGGGGTATCACTTCCAAGAGATGAGCTGCCTTCTATCATGGAGAAGTTTGAATGTCGAAACTCGGGCGTTCTTGTCAAGTATCTGAACGATACTCAAGCACGCAATGCCGTTCCTTGGCTGTCTGGTATAGGAGCTTTCATAGGTAGCTACCACCACTAAACTTCGAGGAGAATCCCGAGGCCTTGTTCAGCATTTCTTTCCTTTGCTTTTCTCCTATCCGCATCCCAGCACCCATATCCTTCTCCCGGTCAAACGATCGTTTGCTGGGGTCATCCTCCGCCTCTGGATCCAGCGTTTTCGTATGCTGGTTCATGAGTGACGGGCCTCGAGTCTTCTCCTGGGTCGCGTTAGCAAACATTGACCATTCCGGAAAGCGACGAATGTCTAGGTGGCGACATACAACTTGCTCCCGTATCTTCCTTGCGGCAGCCTCGTCCTTCGTAGTACCTGAAGCTGGCTTTGGCTTCGATGGTCCAACGGAACCTGCCTTGGACACGCCCATCATCTCGTCCGCAAGTCGCTTTTGCTTCTGCTCCGCAGTCTCGTACCACGCAGAGCTGTCATCGTCGCCAGTATTGGTTAACTTCGCGCCCTTGCCTGTGTTAAACCCTCGCGCCCTCTGCTTGCCAGGATCCATGCGTGCTGCTAAGTCGTCCTGCTTCGGTGGCATCATCATCCAGTCGTCTCGCTTTAGCTTCTCTTCTGCCCCAGGATCTGATGCATGATTCTCAGTGGGTTTGTCGAAGTCGGACTGTCCATTGTTTGCCTACTTGTATCAATCTATCTGTCCGAAGGGTTCGTGTAAAGGACATCGTACCTCTGCCTCAGTCCTCGGTAGCGCAGGCCCGAATCCATCATCGTCGTCACTCTCTGATTCCTCTGCTGTCTTGAGCGGATCCTGTGGCCTCTCATCAAGTGGTGCAGGTGGCATAGCCGGTCCCATTACCCTTCGTCTCTTCTCGCCGCCATCTGGGCTTTGTGACTGCTTTGCGCCGGAGGATGTTGTGGGATCAGCTTCCGCCGCTTCTTCTTGCTTCCTCTTCCGCTTCACGAGTAGGTGTGGCGGTAATTCGGGGCCTATGTCCGACATGATTTCGAGAAATTGTCGTTGGTTTTGATGGTCGCTGATTGAATTGTTCTCCTCTGTGATTGTAGCTCACTAGCGTGCGGCCGCGTCGTCAATCAACTAGCAACTAGTAAGGCGGACACCGAGACAACTTGACTTCACCATCGCACACTTGAGCACTATCTTGGATCCTGGAGGTTTGGTGTTTCTCGGGTTCACATCTTGAAAGTCACAGAAAAGGCTTTTGTCTAAGCGGTAACATCAAGTACACAGCCCCAACAACAGCACATGCTACGTGCTTTCCAGCTATCACGAGCTCCAGACCGGAATCTGAAGTGGTTTGAAGGACAGTTGGACAGATCGGTGTGCTACGGCTACTTACGTGGACCACCAAATCGCGAAGAGACGCAATGATCCAGCGAAGGACGAACCGATGAGCTCCAATGCTGGAGGTAGCCACTCCGGCGGCGATAACGAGGACATAGCAGCCGACGAGGCAAGCAGGAACGATCACGCGAGGCTTGACGATGGTAGCGATGATGAGATGGAAGACGTGAAGGGCGGTGCTGTGCCAGAAGACGATGTTGGACGCAACGTCTGGACCAAGGAGGATGCATTGGTGGAAGATGGAAGGGCGGAGGATGGGAATGAGACAAGAGAGAACGCGGAGTTGCAAGAAGACTATGCACAGCTGGAACTCGATGAGGCAGATCGTTCAGACGACCTGGTACCAGACGAGGGGCCAACAACACCACAGATGCAGAGTCCGCTGGCCAGCCCGGATGACTCCGGCTCTATACCGGATGATACACCTTCGTTACATGGCTCTTTGTTGTCCTCGCCCGATCGAGGAGCATCTCCACTACCTCGGAAGCGTGGCGTGCGTCCTGTGTCTGGCGCGTTGCAACCATTCGAGCGAAGGTTCGAAGCTCGGCCTGCTGCAGCGCGGTCGCCTTCCTCGCGGGCAGGATCGCCAGCTTTCCTCACACCACACTCTCGCCAAGTGTCCATCTCATCCCAAATATCGCAAATATCCTCTCAAGGCGGTTCCGAAGAAACCGACGTGCCTCAAGCGCCATGGGATGTTATCCGATGGACCAAGCTGCGCAAGATTACGACTCAGGCTTTCTCTGAGGCGGGCAGGCGCAACTTCGGTCGACCGACATGCCTCGCAGTATCTGCCTTGATAGCCGTTGGAACATCAAAAGGACTTGTCTTGGGCTTTGACTACCATCAAACACTCAAAATCATCATCGGCCAAGGAACGAAAGCAACGGAATGTGGCAGTGTCACCGCGCTCGCCATCGCTGCGGACTACTCGACTATTGCTGCGGGTCATGCCAACGGCAACATCTTTACTTGGGAGATAAGTCGGCCTTCCCAGCCATTCCTGCGGATTCCTCCCATAGAGCGGGGTGCTCTTCAGCAAGACAACCATGTGGACGGCCATATTGCCAACTGTGCAATCCTACACATAGGGTTCTTGGGCACACGACATACAGCGCTTGTGTCGGCGGATGCATGTGGCATGGCCTTCTCACATTTAGCGACTCGTGGTCTTGGGCCCGTCACTCGCACCATCAAGTCAACAAGACTTTTGGGCAGATATCCACCAGCTGATCCACAAGTTGAACGCAGTCGGAAGCCTAGCTCGGTCCTCGCGTTCTCTCCACTTCCTTTAGGTAATGTGGAACAGTCTACAGACAACATGGGCTTAACGGCGCTCTTGACACCGTACTTGTTGGTGATCGTGTCAACGACGCCGGTTGCGCAAACGCAGCACAAGGCACCAAGGCCGAAAGAACTGTCTCCACACAGTACACTCAGTGGATGTCTTGCCTGGTTCCCGGCTGTGAAGTTGAAAGCTGCTGGCGCTGGTGAAGGCAGAAGCAAAGGCTCTTCAGACACGAAACTCGTATACTGTTGGTCAACCCTACTTATGGTGCTCGATGTCAAGATCGTCGACGACGGCGAACCTGCCGATTCCACGAAGCCTCCCAGCCTGGAGTTCACATCACGGAGCAAGTGGCGTGCAGAAGAGGCCATAGTCGCTGTGCAGTGGCTTGGACGATCTGTACTTGGCATCCTCACAGTCAGCCAACGGCTCCTAATCGTGGAGGATGGATCACTCCAGGTCACGGACTCGATCGACCTGCTCCACCGTCAAATATACCACCAAGACCTGTTCTCTGAGCAGCTAAAAAGTGTGGTTGAGCAACTCAACTCGGCTGATCCTTCTCTGCACGGCGTTGTAGCGGATGCGTTCTACATGAGCTTTCGGGTATACAAAGGCCGTACATTCCTGCTTGGCTATAACGACCTGACTGTCGGCACGCTGTCGAATTGGGCTGACCGGCTGATGGCGCTGATGGAGGCTGGTGATCACATCGCCGCTATCAGACTCGCTACGGAGTACTACCGCGGAGGCGCTCATAATGTTACCGTGGGTCTGCCCGACGTCGATGCTACTCGGCACAGCTTGGTGAAGGAGAGACTACTTGCCATGATCTCCGCCTCACTCAACTACACATTCTCGCAGCATGACGACAATCGAGAAACAAGACTGCGGGAGCTTGCAACCGTATGTTTCGAAGCCTGCATCACCATGCAAGAGACGGAGCATCTGTTCGGCAATGTGTACGACATATTCGAGGAAGCCGACGAGGAAGACATTTTCACATCCACGCTCGAGCCATTGGTGCTGGATGGCGAAGTTACCTCTATCCCGCCTGAAGTCGTGAAAAGCATGGTCGCATACTTCATCTCCGAGAACCAGGCTGCTCGACTGGAGGAGCTTTTGTGTAGACTTGACCCGCTGTCCTTTGATCTCGACCAGATCACAATGCTTTGTCGGCAACATAGTCTGTTCGATGCGCTGATCTACGTGTGGACGCAAGGTATTGGCGATTTTGTCACGCCTCTCATCGATCTCATGTCAGTCATCGAACTACTGGATGACGGTCCGGACGACGAAGATCTGACCGACAACCCATTCTATGAGTCGGCGATGAAGACGTACCCTTACCTCGCGTATTCGCTCACCGGACGGCGGTACCCAGGTGGCGAGCTTCTGGACGAAAAGACGTCTAGCAAGGCCAGAGCTGATCTCTACGAATATCTCTTCTCCGGCAGGCCGTCTTCGTGGCCGCCAGGCAGCCAGAACGCATTCCGGACGACCACGAATTCTCAGGAGGAACCGGTCTTTCCGTACTTGGTGCTTCTGCTACGATTCGATACTGCGAGCTTCATGAGCATGCTGAATGAAGCATTCGAAGATGCCTTCCTAAACAGCGTCGGCGACGAAGCGGATGCCGACGGCGTCAGCCAGGTGAACGGCATCAAAAGCAGAGCAGCGTACAAGATGACAAGACAGTACGTGATCAGCATCTTGCTCGATGTCGTGAAACAAGGCAACTTTGAGCCTGACCAGATCATCTACATGGATATGTTTGTCGCAAGGAGCTTCCCGAAATACCCGGGCCAGCTCGTCCTCTCGGGCTCATTGCTAAACGCTGTACTGCAACATCTCTGTCGGCCGCCGACGGAAGCATTGCGCGAAGAATGCGAGCTCAGTGTCGAGTATCTCCTTTCCGCCTATCATCCGCCGGATTTGTTGGTGCTGATCCAAGACCTGCGAGCGGCACGATTTTACCGGGTCCTGAAGTCTGTGTATCGAGGCGCTAGATTGTTCACGGAACTGCTCGAGACCTACTTCGAGGATCCGAGGGATAAGGACGGCGTCTTCGACTGTCTTGCGTTCTGTCTCCGTCCGAGTACTGGTCTGGGTGAGAAGCAACGGCAAGTATTGAAGGAAGTAATCGAATCGCACGCAGAGGAGCTCGCCGAGATCAACACTGTGCTCATGGCGAGAACACTAGCAACGCATGCATTCGACCTGCTACAACAAAGCATTACTTCACTGGAAGACTCGCATACGCAGTTCTTGTTCTTACGCGCTCTGCTTGAACCTGCGCTACTGCGAGATCAAAGTGCCTCTGGGTACGGACCTTTGCCCCAAGAGCAACAATCTGCTTTCGTTGAGCACTACGTCCAGCTCATGTGCAAGCATGATCCGACTCATGTAGCTGACTACGTTGGCTTACTACCGACTGGCGATTTGCAACTGGAGCAAGTTCTTCCAGCAATGGAGATGAGCGGAGTCGTGGACGCTGCTGTCGTGCTGCTCGCTCGCGATGGCCTCGCCCGAGATGCGATGGAACGTCTTGTGACTCACCTACAGAGGTTGCAGCAGACGCTTATTGAGCTTATAGATGCTGTAGGAGAGAGTCCGGACCTCCAAGCTACACAAGAAGCAGCTCAGGATCTAGTCGACGGCATAGAGAAGTACACGAAAGTCGGCATCTGGTTGTGTAAAGGGCAGAGTGCGAACGCGCAGCGGCGACCGAGACCTCGTACCAACTTCTCCTGGGAGATCAAGGAAGGTGATTTAGATCTGGACGAGTATCTTTGGCTGAACCTAGTGGACTGTGTAGTCCAAGTGACGAAAAGTGGGACCCCGGCTCTAAAAGATTTGGAGGACCATCCAACGGAAGTAGATCTGGAACGATTCGATGTCACAAAGCTATCGACCTCGCTCCGATCAAACGTGCAACAAGCCTTCACAGCACTACTCGCCGCAACAGCAACACCAAGCATCAAAGCCAAAGATGACAAGCAAGCCCGAGCCTCAACCCGCGACCACCTCAGCTTCCTCCGTGTCCTCTGTACCTTTTTAACGCGAGCCGCGACCACCGCACCCTCAATTTCCGACCTCCGTGCCGTGCTATCGGATATCTTTTCAGCATACACATTCGAAGAGGGCGTGCTATCCCTCGCCTATGATCTACTCGGCTCAGACGTCTTCACAGACATGCAAGAAGTCAACGAGCTTCGCCAACGTGGCTGGCGGCCGCGCACCCAGGTCTGCGAACACTGTAAGCGTCGCGCATGGGGTCCCGGCATTGGCGAGATTGTCTGGGATGAGTGGATCGCTCGAGAGCATGAAAGGGATTCGGAGAAGGCGCGGAAGCTTGTCGAACGGGGTGGTGGGGAAGAAGCACGACGACTAGAGAGAGGGAAGGCGAAGGCTGCTCAGTCGGTCACCGGTGAGCCATCCAACGAGGATGCAAAAAGGCTTGCGCTCGTGGTGTTTGCCTGCCGGCACGTGTTTCACAAAGTATGTCTGGATGGAATAGCACTGCGGCAGGAGATGTATAAGTGTCCGATTTGTATAGATGATGCATAGCGATGCGTTGAATTACAACACTATCTTGCTCGACTACCGATCCCAGCTTCTTATCTTGCATCGCGGTTGGTCGCCGCCGGCTTCGCATCTGCCGCTAACGCCTCTAGCAGCTCTCCTGAGTATGACCACCATTTGGCAGCCGACTATGTCGCGCACCAGACTGAAGGACTTCAAGCACTTCTAGCACACCGAATACCAGAAGAGATCGTCCGTCGACTTCGAGAGCTTGTGCACAACTGAAGACAGCAGTTGTTTCTGTCTGCCGTGCGGGACTTGTGGCACTCTGGGAGAGCACTGTGGAATTGCCTTTGCTGCCACATCTGCGTTCGTATCTCCGGGCATGCACAGAACATGCCCTCTCCTGGGGTATCACGGCTGGCTGCCGATAGATGATTCGATCTATCGTGTCCAGGTGGCGCCTGGCAGTCCCTGAATGACTAGCACGCCATTACATCCGCTCGGCATCTCTCTATGCCACTCATGCGTGTCGGCGTTGGTGAAACGACGCCGATATTATTCGATCGTTTGGTTCCAGGTCTTGTGAGTATATTTCTTGACATCCCGATCTGGGTTCAGCCCTCGGGCCGGCGTCGACAGATCGCAGCCACAACGGAGATATCGTCGAGCTTTCCACCCTCAATCGCCAGTCCTTCATCCACACCACGCTCCATAAACGGGCTAGCAGCGAAAGGGTCCTCAGCGATCTTGCGAGCTGCGAGCACAATCTCCTGTGCCACAAACCGCATGCCCTCTTCCAGCTTGCCGCTGTCGCCGTCTTGAGTTGCGACGAGGCCCTCGTCACTGGCATCGCCTGCCTCGCTCGCTCGACCTTCCCGCCAACTCTTCAATGAGTCCACCGCCGTATCCGCAATCTCCTCTTCCCAAAGATTGTCGGTCACCCCATCGGACATAGCCAACACGATATCATCGTCCCTAATCTCCACCTTGCTCAACACAGCATTGATCAACGGCTCGTCCGGCGAATTCGTCCCCAACTGCCGCGGACAGTCAAAGTAATGCCACTGCTCCTTCGTAGCAAACACGACCTCACTCCTATGCTCCGCGCCCTCCTCCGTAGCCCGCACAACAAGGCACTTGCAATCGCCCAACTGCGTGACCAGTACCACCGGCCTCTTCTCCTCTCCCTCCCCAGTACTATGCAGTAACGCCGAACTCGAAGTCGTAGTCCCCAACCACTCATTCGTCCCACTCAACGCCTCTTTCGTAGCCCGATACCCCTCATCCAAATACTTCACCGGATCCGGCTCCTCGCTTCCACCCTTCCCGTACCCATCTCCCTCGGCCGCTACAGCCATAAAATGCATTATAAGCCTACTCCAAAGCGGCGCACACCCTCTATCCTTCTGCCCCCACGCGCCAACCCCATCATTCACCCCGACCAAATTCGGACTCGCAAGTAATGCATCGTCCCCAATCGTCACCCCCCGTATCATCTGCCCATTCACCGTCGGCCGCCTGTCATGCGCGCGATGTGTCGTCGACAGCGGATCCGAGAACGACCCACTCGGCGCACTGAAGAAGGGCGGTGGGAAAGGCCGAGACGGACGTTTAGCCCAGCCTGCGTAGCCGGCGGCGAAGTAGAAGGGGCTAGCGGAGGGTGTGCTGGGGGCGTCGGCGGGGATGGGGGTGGTGAGGCCGATTTGCGGGGAGCGGGAGCGGTGCTTGTCGTAGCGGGTGCGGAGTTGGATCTGGAGGGCGGGGAGATGGCGGAGGGGGAGGTGAAGAGAACGAGGGGTTAGGCGGGTGGTGAGCATGCTGCTCGGAGGAGCGGGCAGGCTATGGAAGGGCGACGCATGCCCCGTTGTGCCGGAAGTAAGATGTAAAGTCAATGAAGCGATGTAGTGGATTAAGCGGAGAAGTGAATGAGGTGCGCGACCCGACCTTGTGACTGGCAAGTATAGCCGAAGCAGAATTTTTATTTCGATCACATGCACTCCTGAGGTACTGACACTCTCGCTCCTGTGGCAAAGTGGCATGATACACAGTCTTCCTATACCTACATATCGCTCACCGCCCCTTCCTACTCTTCTTATTCCTCCCCTCCAACTTCTCCGCCTCCTTCTGAACCTCAGCCAGCGCCTCCCCCGCCTTCCTCTTCTCCCCTCCCTCTTTTCTCGAACTCTTCACACTAACATGCGCACTCTTCTTTCCCTTCTTCGCCGCCTCCCTCGCCTGCGCCTCCGCTTCGTCCCACCCAGCCAAAGCATTATCCTGCGCGTACTTCTCCAATGGCAGCGTATCGATCATCTCCCGAATCTTCGCGCGCTCCGTCTCATCCCTTTCGAATTCTGCGCCAGCTTCCGCGAGGTCGGCTGCTAAGTCCGCGCCGAGGGTCTCTGTGTTGACGTTGGAGGAGCCGTTGACGCCGTTCGTGTTGTCTTCGTCCACGGCAGTAGTTCGCGAAGGTAGGTCGGGCATGGATTGCTGGATAGCGCCCGATTGGATAGACCGGAAATGTGTGGCGACTTTGCGGACGACTTTGACAAACATGGCCATGACTTGTCCGATCTGGAGTCCGAGTTCTTTTTCTACGTCCTCCAATCCCTTCCGCTGCAGGCCCACTGCGCAGAGAAGAGCTTGCTGCACACCAGAGAGTCTGATACCATTCTCGTTTCGTATCCGGCCAGTGAAGTAGAGTGTTGCGATACCAGGCATCAGGTCGAGTATCACGTGCCAGTCAAGCATGTTGTCGGCGTATGAGTCGAGGCGTTTGAGATCCCAAGGGCTGAAAAGGGCGTCTAGCTCGTTCTTCGAGTTGAGTGGGGAGACCTGCTCGGTGGATGGGAGGAGGTTCACGCCCATCTGTGAGGACTCGTCTATTGCAAGCGCTTGCACGGAGCCGAATTGTCGGAATTGGTACGAGAGCAGGCTGAGGAAGCGGCGGTGGAAGTCTTTGGCGTACGCACCGAGCCATGTCGGGTCGCTCGTTCCGGCTTCGGTGTCCAGCGTGCGTAGCATGACACAAGTATGCTCGCCCGTAAGGTCGTTCGCGGTTTGTCGGACGTACACTGGCACGAACCCGCCGCGTTTCCAGAATTTGTGTAGGGGCTGTGTGAGGCCATAGCTTACACCCAGGTAGTCGAGTGTTGCGGGTCTTCGTTCTGAGAGGCGTGCGAAGAGTGGTGGCATGGCGTGGATATCTCTCACCTTGACGTTGTCCGTGAGGAGTGTGTTCTGCTCGATCTCGGCGTCGGTAACACGAGTCATCTCTGCTTCGTGAATATCTGCTTGACTCTCCACTCCTTCGTCGAGACTTATGTGCTTGCCCTCGTAGAACTCTGTCAGAAGTTGTAGAGCTCTCGAGCCGTAGCCCATACTTGCGTGATCGGGATTCGTGGCAATCCTGACCACTCTGGCCCCGCTCAAACCTGCAAACTCGGAGTCTTGGAACTGCTGGCTAACAAGCCAAGGTATCAAGTCTCCGCCTGCTCTTTGGCCGCGCGAGAGAGAGTTCAGCACGCTTTCTCGGGATATTTGTCCCTCTAGTGCCACTTGCAGAACGCACAAGATGTCAGGTAGTCGATTCGTGTCCTCCTTTATCGGAGGCACAAGCACAAAGAGCTGATGTGCTGGTGCATCAGACATGAGTTGTAGATCATTGGGCGAGTTCTTGTAATGTGAAGCAACATATAGTGCCATCATCGATTGCAAGAACTTCTCACTGACTGGGTGGAACGAGAACAAGGTGTCTCTGTTCACCTGCAATAGCTGGCACTCGGATGGATGAGGTGTGCCGTGGACACTCATTGATCGAGGGAGAGTGGCGTCAAGACAGAGAAGGCGATTGAGCCATGACTCGACAGGATCGCCGTAGGCGTATCGAATGGGGTCGGATAGAGTGATTTCGCGGAGGGAACGCGAGGAAGTGCCAGAGTACGCGCCATCAATTTGTTTCGATGAAGATGTACGGTCTGTGACCTTTTCGTCGCCGTTGAGTTTTGATATGCCTCGAGACTGCTCGCGCAGCTGTTGTACAAGCTTGAGTGACAGGGAGCGTCCTGTGCCTTCGTAGCCGTTGATAGTGCTCGCCATGAACACTAGATATGGGCCCATGAGCTTCCGCACTAGCGGCAGTGGGATTGCTGCAGCTTCATCGATGACTAGCAATTCTGCCTGGCCTAATGTGTAGGCGTCTTGTGGTTGGATGTATTGGATGGTCTGTCGATGTTGCCGATGCACGTTGACTCTAACGATTGCTTTGTTGAAGTCGGGATTGGTTAATTGGATGATGGTGTAGTCGCTGTGATCGAGGTATCCTAGCGCATCGAATCCTTTGAAGACGAACTCGAACAGTGTTTTCAAGTTCTCGGGTGAAGGTGATGTGATGAAGATGTTGCTATAGCCATATGCGACGGCGGCAGCAATTGCAACACCCAAGGCAGCGGACTTGCCTCGTCCTCGGGCGGCTGTAAGTGTGACTGTGCTAGAGAGCGTCTTCTCCTTGATCGCTTCCACGAATGTAAGAAGTGCCTTTGCTTGGTCCGTGGTTCGAGCCAGCTGCACCAGAGAGCCAACCGGCTGTGTGTCGGCCATCTGCTCCTTCACAGCTTCCAACTCCTGCCTTGCCACTATCCTCTTCTCGTCATCGCCATCACCGGGGCTCATCTCCACCACATTCTTCCCACCAGATATGGGTAGCACATTCATCTCATCGTCAACAACCAAGCAGCTCCCACAGCTTCCCAAGCTTAGGATGAATCGTTCGTTGAATCGTGCCACCACATCTCCATGCGCCTCTGTTCGGTATCTCGTATGCACATCCATGCTCATAGTATACAACTGCTTCAAGCTGTTCATATTCTTCAGCAGTAGCAACACCAGTCCTCCACCCTCGACAGTCTCCACCGTCCTAGCCAGCAAATTCGGTGTGACCGCCTCGAAATCCTGCAGAATGCACATCCCATATGTGTTTCCCAGAATCTTCTCCGTCTCCTTGTAGTAGACATATCGAATATTCTGCGTGCTCACGAACAGCTCGAACGGATCCTCGACATCAGCATCTCGAATGCCTCGCTTGATCTCCTTCTTGATCTTCTTCTCTCGCTTCTTGCGATGTGATGTGAAGCCGAGTAGTTTGTTCTTGTATGCCCATAGTACAGATTTGTTGAGCTTGATGTCGAGGTTGAGGAGAATGTGGTAGAGGTTGACAATTACGTCTTTCTGTCGGTCGCCAACGATGACGAAGAAGGTTCGGTGTTTCGAGGCGGTGCCATTGCGGATGAGCGCAGGTATGCGCGCGTCGATGGCTTTCTTTGGCATCTTTGCGAGTATCGACGTTCATTCAATTGAAGATATTGTGCTCTCTAGAGGCCACCGAGATGCTGCTCGAGGTGTGGCGGACATGCTAAGTTGGGCTCGTCGCAAACTAGAGGAAGACTTCCTGAATATCGGGTTATCGTAGTATCGGATGCGCCAGTTCTATCGTCTGCGGTGGAAGTCGATATGGTGTATGGATATGCGCGAAGATTGATCGCATGTGAAAAGTTCGGCCAGATTCCGCCATGAATTTGCTTTAAGCTCTCCCCACAATCACGTAGGATCGTCCCGAACGGCTGTGGCGCTCGGTTCCACTCCACTGGAGCCAACGCTCGACAACAGCACGCGCTCGCCAAACTCACTTCATCTTGCATTCAAGTCGACAACACTATGGCAGAGAACGTCCCCCCAACTTCTGCCTCCGCCGCCGCCGCCGCAGCCAACGCCGACCAACCTGGCCGCCCTTACTACGAGTCCCTCCGCACAACCCTCCGCCAAACCATCGAGAAGAAGCGCAAGCTCGACGAACAAATCGCAGCGGTCGAAGACCAGATCTTCAAGGCCGAAGGCAGCTATCTCGAAGAAACCGCCAATTCGGGCAACATCGTGCGCGGGTTCGATGGGTGGGTCAAAGGCGTGCAAGTGGGTGGGCGGGGAAGCGTGGATGATCGGCGGAGAGGGAGGGTAAGGGATGATGATAGGGTGTTTAGTCGGAGCTCGGTGGGGTGGATGAAGGTGAGTTGTTGAGGAGATTCGAAATAGGCAGGGATAGGAGCTGATTAAGGGACAGGCGCAAGATGGCAGTGACTCGAATCCGACAAGTCATGCACCTACGCCTACGGCTTCGTTCGCGCCGGGCATGTCGACGAGGGATGCGAACAAGGCGGGTAACAAGAAGAAGAGAGCTGTAGAGAAGGATGACGAGGATGATGGAAAGGCGCCGAAGAGGGGCAAAATTACTTATGCTAGGGATTGAACGCGGAAGATGGCATGTATGGCTTTTAGCGAGGAGTTGGCCGGAGTGCGTTGTTTGATCAATTCAAGATACCCTTTCCCACGACCAAACCATCTCCACACCGCCTCTCGCCTGCGAGTTCGAAGCGCAGTCGAGCAGCTAACCAACCCTCAGCCCCCCTTCCCACGACTTCTCGCCACCCACCCTCCACCTCAACGTCACTTCATTTCCGCTTCCCCCAGCACCGGCACATCCTCGGCTAACTAACAGCAACCCTTATATTCAACTAAGAAAATCCCACAACTAATAACAGCAACCGGGCAGCCAGTTCGGTTAAGGCTCATCAAAAGTTGGTCAAAGGTTGTCTGTTCGATTCCTGCAAACGTGGGCAAGCAGAAGTATTCGCCATTACCGAGCAATAGAAAAGAGGTTAGGATACACACAAGGTTAGCCCCTGCGAGTAAAACACTCGCAGGGGCAGGAATGGAAATCCCCTTCATTGAGGGGTTTGCTCCACCCTCCCTTCCCTTCACGGGGAGGGGGGGTGATGCTTTTGTTTATCTTTGGTGGAAGAATGGGTGAGGGTTCAAGCGGTGTGTGGTCTTGATGCCTACAAGAAGAAGAAGTAGCTAAACATATCTTGCCTACCCCAAAGGTGTCAGGTTGTTGATAGTATAAACAATGTATTCTTTTGCTTCTGCGATGCCAGAGAAAGGAGCCAGCGTTTCTTCACCATTTATGAGGCGTCTATGATGTTCTCATCCCTCCAAGCCACTGTTCCTTCGCAAGCTACCCATCTCACTACTGCTTGGACTCCGTAATGGGGCAAAGGTGCCTTCATGATAATCAATTGGAGCGAATACTCAAGGCGTTCGATGCTTGTCACATGCTATCAAGACCATTGGCAAGCAATCTGGGTTTGGCGACTGAGTTCTAAGATGTCCTACTACAGCCCTCTCCAAGCAACCTTAGCAACATGCCCGACCCTTTTTCTCGTCCCTTTCACAAACCCGAGACACTTCAGCTCCGCCAACGCACGCTGGAACAACGCTATGTTCTCATCCTCTGACCTTCCTTCGTCTCCAAGAACGGCCAAGAACGCCTGCCGCAAATCACTAACGTTGATCAAACTGCCGGACTCGAGGTAGAGCTGATACAACACAGCCGTGGCCGGTTGAGAGGCCGATAACGTAGCTTCTCCATTTCCATCAGCGCCATCCGGAGCGCAGCAGTCGCAATCCAGATAATCGTGCGGAGCAGCCAAAGCTCTCTCGATCGCCTGTCTTGGTCGTGGGGTGAAGGTCTCGCGGTAGGGTGACCGCAGATCGTATACCACGAGTTCGTGGAAGGGGAAGGCTTTTGGATCGATGAGCGAAGCTGTGAAATACTCTTCCAGCAGATCGCTGAATTGGCGCAGCAATTTTGTGTACGCTTCATCACGTTTGGAAAGCGTAGCTTTCTGCTTGCTCAGCTCCACTTTCTGCGCGACGATCGTTGTGCGCAGCGTTGAGTTCTGAACATGATCTGCGCTGTGGAGTTCTTGGTTCTCTTCAGCCGCTTGGCCGATGAGACGATTGATATCCCTCCTCACTGTCACGAAGCGGGACATATATGGATCGCGAATGAACCCGGTGCTGCAGACCAAGAAAACGAAGCCAATAATCTCTGGCTGGGACTTGCGGATCGCGAGAAGCATTGAGCGGATGAGGCTAGCGTCAGACGTGAGACGACCGGACATGGCCAGCTTGTAAAGCTTGCTCAGGTACCTCGTTGGGAGCGTTGAGTATCCCTGGAGGGTACCCTGAATCTGGTACAAGAGGTTGATGACAGGCATCATGCCGTCCAGACGAGTTTGCAACTCGCGAATCTTGTGCCTTGCGAGCGTGAATAGGACGCTGTTTGATTCAAGCAGGTCGCGAACCTGTGAACCCTGACCGTTGTCAAGAAGGTGCCTGCAGTGCTGGCGAAATGAGTCGACGTTACGGAGAGCGTCAAAGTGGTCGGAGGGGATATCGGCGAACTTGATGTCTGGGATTAGGAAGACCGTGAGGGCGTTGGCGTAGTAGTGTGACATATGCGCGTACTTCAGCGAAAGCGGCAAACCGTCGATGCTCTGGATGTAATCGCTTTGACGCTCGAGAACAAGGTTCATCAGGTCTGCTCCTGGCCACGTGATCGAGCTATCTGTGATGACAGTCTCAACCACCCCTTCGATTTGGGCGTCCGAAGGTGCAACATCGAAAAGCTGGCCTTTGGTACATGTCACTGCGGCGCGTGAGAGCCGTTGCTGAAGCGAGCTAGCGGATGTGGCCACACTCAGCAAGAGCACGATATGTATGCGATCATGCCAGTAGCCTAGCGACTCGATGAGATCAGAAAGTAGGTCGCTGTCGAAGGCCTCCGTGTCGCCAACGGCGATAGCCACTTGCTCCAGTTGTCGCTCGGAGACGTAGTCGGCTAGAAGCTGAAGATCGTAATTGAGCAACTTCACTCCCCTCTTCTGGGTCGTGACTTCTTCGTCTTCGTCGTCGATGCCATCCTGGCGAGATGTCGCCTTCTGGATTATTGCTTTCAGGAGGGCTTTCAGATTGGTACCTGTGCTTGCGGAGATCCGGATGAACACTCGGCGCTTTTGCGCATTCTGCTCCCGGGACAGTTGATCGATTACGCCAGTTGATGACGATCCTTCAGGGCCTGTAGACAATATTGCAGCAGGAATGCCACTGGGGTTGGAATCTCGTGTAGCTTCGTCCAGGAAGGTCGTGAGCTTGTAGATCGCATTTGCATTGAGGTCACCCAGCTTCTCCTGTGGCGGAAGTCAGTTTACGCCCATCTCGTTGTTCCACTTGTAAGATGATAAGGTACATTGAACTGAGCCTCCTGAGTTCCCCATGCCGTCTCGTAGGCTTCCCGCCGAACATTCCACGAACCGTGCAGGCCTTGCGGCTCTACCTTTCGTCGTTTCGCCGGTCGGTGGTCTTCTGGCTCGTACACATAGCACTTCTCGTACTCCATGGTGGATGTGATGTGGTCACATCCACTATCTTAATATGCAAGCTCTTAACGCGTTGGTGGAGAACGCGCCTGCCCTGCGCGAAATGGTTTCTCCGCGCCGCAACACGCTAGAGCGGCCAACGCAGACCGCAGTGCTCCAACCTGAATCATCGAAAGGCCATGAAGTGGGTGTTGTGACCAAACATTCACATGCTCAGCTGGAGATATATTTGGTGCGTTCAGGCGAGGCGCCGTCGCAAATAAGGCTATGCGGCTCTCCCTCTCTGCAATTGACAAACCGATGGCGTGCCAGCGTCGATGCCTCCACGCTTGTGTCACCGAACGATTGGCTCTCCACTCCTGGCTTTTAACCGTTTGCTATGTGCGTGTGCGTGTGACAATTCACCAAGGCAAGGCTGCCTGTCTGTCTGCGGTCTGCAAGGCTGTCTGTCTACAGTCCGCAAGGTTGTCTGTCTACAATCTGCAAGGCCGTCTGTCTGCAGCCTTCAAAGCTGCCCAAACATCGTTCGCACCCCACATGCCACTACTGCATATATAATGTATGTACTCTTTCTCTTCCGGCGGCGACATTGAGCCCAGCAGCTTCAAGCGTCCGTACCCTTCTTCACCACGACACAGGTTCGACAGGTAAGTTGGTTAATCGTGAAATCCTCTTACCGAGCTCATATGCTGAATCTACAGGCCAAGCAAAACTCCACACCATGTCGCTCCAACGCTACCGTGGATACCCGGAGTCCACACTCGCCAAAGTGAACGGCTGGAATACGACGGATAATTACAACGAAGAGACATTTACCGACCCACGAAAAACGACACTTGCCAACAGGGGAAACACGACAGTTGCCGACCCGCGGAACACGACAAACTCCAACGGCCCAAGTGGGACGCTTGTGTACAATGAAGGGACACTCCATGTACCCGGCTCTCGCGGCGACAGCGTCAATATCCAGGTAATCAACGCAGCGACTGGTTTCATGAGGGTCGTCGAGGCTATCGTCTGCCGAGGCTGTGGCATCAGCTTCCGCGACGAAGCCGAGCTGGACAATCATGATCGCAAGATGCCGTACAACTGCAGTGAACACGAGCAATGCTTCTCGGACTGGCAAGCGCACGTGTACAAGAAAGTACCCACCACCTGTCCATTGGACTACTGTCGAAGTGCGAATGTGGAATTTGGAAGCGATCGCAGATTCATGCAGCATTGGGATCGTCATCACAAGCACTAATGATGCAGTCAATGGACGCTGTATCGGAGATCCATGTTATGCTTGCTCAAACCACCGAGAAGTAAGGAGAGTCCTCGGATTTCTATCGGGGGGAACGACAGAGGCGGAGATCGTGAAAGTACGGCTGTTCGGAGCAATGCAGGATGGCAGCAACGAACTATTATGCCCTGTTCGAATCTTATTGATATGTTACGATCAGGTTCATGCGCTATCCTCCGAGGGCAAATGGGCCACAACGGAGCAAAGCAAGGTAAAAGTACGAAGTACGCCTCTACCGCGTTTCCATCTTCTTTGGTCAGTGCCCACATATGTCCGTAGTGTTTCACCATGCAGAAGTGTTGCGATACAGAAACGACTGAGCGGGTTCGCATTCGTAAAGACAAGACGCGATTCCTCACTCTCGATAACAGCATGCTAATGCTTTGCCGTCCTCGAGCCTCTCCTAATGGTGTCGGAGTCTTCACATCCGAAGTCTGGCTATGCGAGAACTGTCAACTGTGCAGATACCGGAAACTCAGCGGCGCCGACAGCGAAGTGTGGGCTGACGTGGATGCATGCCGAGCTGGTAGATGCTGTTGTTGCGTGAGGGCGTACTGTTTCATTCTCCTGAGGTTGATGCAACGATAAGGATTGTGGACAGGCGTTTCGCTTCTAGCCGCCAGGACACGATTCTGTGTCGGGTAGCGCTTCGATATAACGGACACGGTGCGAAAGACATTGTATATGCGATTCTGTGAACACAATACTTCTACCGTTTTATGGTTGGCTCCAGGTCCCTGTTGATGTGACCTTTCAAGTGTGCATCCCGAAGACACTGAGATCAGAGTGTTGGTCTATCAGTGCTGTCCTTACCCTCTAATTCATTTCTTCTGCGTTGCGTTGGTACTGTTGTAAAGCTCATAGCAGATGTCAGACATTGCGCACGCTGCACCCTCCTGCCACCTCATCCAGGAAACAGCAAGGCTCGCAAAGCATGTCCGAAAGCGTCTTCACCGAGGCGGCAGAGCTACCAGCGAGTGTGCATTGTGCAACCGGATTTACGCGCGTCCCGTCACGAGGGCCCGAATTCTCGCGAGCGTCCTGTGAAACTCCTCCCAGTGATGCGAGGCGGCCTCATGCTGCAACCATGCGAGCTCCGCAACAACACGCTCATCCTCGACGAACTTGCCCCCGTAGTCGTTGATCATATCCATGCGTGTTAGGCGGGCCTGGGTCTCCATGTACTCAATATCCTCCCTGCGTTCCAGTGGTGATGTAACCACAGGTCGCTCCTGCTCCCGAAATTCCAGCACACGTTTCGCCATATCAAGCAGGCGTAGCTCGATGGCGTCTCGCGCGGGTCCAGTTGGGATAGGGGAGATGAATCTGGCGATGCGGGCGTTTTCCTGAGCTTGCTCAACGCCAGGAGAAACTTTGCGAGAGTCAAGGATCATGCAGGCGCGAGCACGAGAGGCAGCGGACTGCTCTATATGCGCTAGGAGCTCACGGGTGGGATCGATGGGACCTGTGTTGGATGTAGTCTCGGTGTCACTGATGTGGTACAACTTCATCACCTCGGCTTCCAGCGCGTCGATCGTACGGCAGGTCTCCGCGTCAGGAGTTGGCCGGAACTGAAGAGTTGCTTGGCCCTGTGCTGCGTCTTCTCCCGCCATGGGTCGTGGTGCTCGGAGTCGCTATTTCCGCGAGTGCTGTCTTCCTTGGAATGCGCACACCTGCCACTATGTTAGCACGGTTCGGTTCACAGGGTATGAGAACATCAACTCACTCGTCGCTGTCGGTAGCAAATTTGATGCGTGCAATCGAGGAGTTGGTGATGTTGGAATTAGCGGATCGACCAAGACTTCGCCAGGCCGCCAAAAGTGGAAGGAGAACAAGGTTGGGGTTCATGTGATAGCATTCATATTCCTCGACAATAACAGCCCAGAAAGATACGGCAGCTTGGATCTTGACTTTACATCACTTAGCTTAGCTGAGCACAACGCTACCTGTATATCTGTGCCCCAGAGGATATCCATGTCTGCCATTGCTGCTACGGTCGAGTGTTGCCCCACTAGACAGTGAGCTATTCTTGCAACGAAGGCCGTGCTCGTACTTAGATAGAGCGGTCCCCGAGTTGCCTTCGACGTCTGGCAGAGTGATAGTAGAGTGAGCCTAAGGGAAACATTGAAGCGAACTTCGAGGCCTATCGAGCCGACTAGTGGCGCTGTATACATCATCGATTGAGTCGTCACTTGAGCGGACATGGACTGAGCATGCGATTGGCCACTTGGGCGAGCAAGACCAGATATCTTTGGAGGTCTTTCTACCTTTTGTTTTTGCATGTGAAAGAGCGAGTCCGAATGTTTCTCTTAGCGGCGGATATCGCCGTCGCTGCCGATCTTCCAATATGAGTACAGCACTGAGTCACATGCCCAGTCCATTGAGTCTGCACACCTGATTATCTCCCTCGGAAATCGCCACAAGCCGACTGTCGTAGCCAACACCTCACCTTAACAACACTCTTGAGAAGCGCACTGGCCTTGAGTCCTCGGACGACACCACCTGACTCCTCCAAGTCGTAAGGGTATATCGCAACGATACTCGCTCGAGCGCTCTTCCGGCGCCATACTTACGCTACTCACATTGCGACCGGACGACTCTTCATACACTCCTCCAACATGGCGCTAAACGCTGCCTCACACAATGTCACTGGCGATAAGACAGGTCCGGTATCTGGTCAACCACCCCCACCTTCAGACGACACAAAAAGCGCGATCCTTGAAGCAGCAAATGGCGATCTGAAGGGCCACAATGCACCCGGAAAGGATGGAGGTGATAAGGCGGAGGGAACCAAGCAGAAGTCGGAGAAGGAACTAGCGAAAGAAAAGGTCAAAGCCGAGAAGGCTGCGAAATTAGCTGCGAAACTGGAAAAGCAGAAAGCGTTGGCAGCGGCATCGCAACCCAAGCAGAAGGAAAAGAAGCAACAGCAGAAGCTTGAACCCTACGTGGAGGACACGCCTAAAGGCGAGAAGAAGATTCTTAAGCCTTTGGACGACGAATACCACAAAGCCTACATTCCCTCTGTGGTAGAGAGTGCATGGTACGACTGGTGGGAGAAGGAAGGGTTCCATCTGCCTGAGTTCGACAAGGACGGCGAGGTCAAGCCAGCAGGATCCTACGTCATATCCATACCACCCCCGAACGTGACTGGCGCATTACACATCGGCCACGCCCTCGCAACGGCTCTGCAGGATGCCATGATACGATGGAACCGAATGAAGGGGCTTACTGTGCTGTATGTGCCTGGCTGCGACCATGCTGGGATTTCGACGCAGAGCGTGGTGGAGAATATGCTGTACAACAGGCGGAACAAGATGACACGACACGATCTCGGTCGTGAGAAGTTTGTTGACCTCGTGTGGGAGTGGAAAGAAGAGTATCACATGAAGATCAACAAGGTCATGAAGCGACTTGGCGGCTCAATGGACTGGACGAGAGAAGCTTTCACCATGAGCCCTACTTTGTCCCAGGCGGTACGGACGACATTCGTACAATTACACGACGAAGGACTCATCTATCGAGGGAACCGGTTGATCAATTGGTGCACAAAACTCAACACAGCTCTGTCAAATCTGGAGGTCGATCAAAAAGAACTCGAGGGCGCCACCAAGCTTGACGTGCCTGGGTACGACAAGAAAATCGAGTTCGGCTGCATCTGGAACTTCAAGTATCCTATCGATGGTACTGATGAGACTATTGAGGTGGCTACAACACGTCCAGAGACGATGCTGGGTGACTCTGGTGTGGCCGTACATCCTTCAGACGACCGGTACAAGCATCTCATCGGAAAGAAAGTCAAGCACCCGTTCGTGGACCGTCTATTGCCCATCTTTGGCGACGAGACGGTGGAGAAGGACTTCGGAACCGGTGCTGTGAAGATCACGCCTGCGCACGACTTCAACGATTACAAGAGAGGCAAGGAGCACAAGCTCGAGTTCATCAACATTTTAACCGATGATGGCTTCATGAACGAGAATGCTGGACCCATCTTTGAGGGCCAGAAACGATTCGATGTGCGATACACTGTCATCACTGAGCTTGAGAAGCGAGGCCTCTACGTGGGTAAAGCGGACAACAAGATGGCGATCCCACTGTGCAATAAATCGAAAGACGTCATCGAGCCCCTACTGAAGCCACAATGGTGGATGCACATGAAGCCTCTTGCGGAGCCTGCGATCGAGGTCGTGAAGAACGGCGAGATCAAGATGTTGCCAGAAGGCACCGAGAAGACCTACATTCGCTGGATGGAGAACATCGATGATTGGTGTCTTTCCAGGCAGCTGTGGTGGGGTCACCAGGCGCCTGCATACTACGTGAAGCTCGAAGACGGACCGGAATATGATACAGAGCCGGAGTACTGGATCTGTGCGGTGACAGAGGAAGATGCGAGGCAGAAAGCAGAGAAGAAGTTCCCCGGTAAGAAATTCGAACTGCAGCGAGACCCTGATTGTCTCGATACCTGGTTCTCCTCTGGACTTTGGCCATTCTCGACACTGGGCTGGCCGGAGAAGACACACGATCTTGAAAAGCTCTACCCGACCAACATGCTGGAAACCGGTTGGGACATTCTATTCTTCTGGGTGGCAAGGATGATCTTCTTCAGCTTGAAGATGACCGGCAAAGTTCCGTTCCATGAAGTGTACTGTCATTCTCTCATTCGAGACTCGGAAGGCCGCAAGATGTCGAAGTCTCTGGGCAACGTCATCGATCCGGTGGACATCATGGATGGTGTAACCTTGAAGGAATTGAATGACAAGTTAAGGACCGGTAACCTGGCACCCAAGGAGATTGAACGTGCGACCAAGTGGCAGCAATCAGCATTTGCAGACGGCATCGACGAGTGTGGCGCCGATGCTTTGCGGTTCTCGCTCATCAACTACACTACCGGTGGTGGTGACATCGCCTTCGATGTAAAAGTCATGCGCAGCTATCGCAACTTTTGCAACAAGATCTACCAGGCTACAAAGTACGTTCTTGGGAACCTACCGGAAGACTTCACGCCACACCAGCAGGGAGGCAAGACCGGCAAGGAGAGTCTGCCTGAGCGATGGATTTTGCACAAGATGTCGATCGCCGCGAGAGATGTGAACCAAGCTATGGAGACTCGCCAGTTCTCGAATGTCACTCAAGCGTTACATCACTACTGGCTATACGAGCTGTGCGATGTGTACATCGAGAACAGCAAGTCGATCATCCGCGACGGCACCGAAGAGCAGAAGAGAAGTGCGATCGATACTCTGTACACTGCGCTCGACTCTGCGCTAAGGATGATGCATCCAATCATGCCTTTTCTGACGGAAGAGCTGTGGCAGCGACTGCCGAGGCGACCGAACGATACTACCAAGAGCATCGTGGTAGCAGACTACCCACAGTACGATGCCAGCCTGGACGACCCGGAGAGTGATCGCGCCTACGAGCTCATCCTTGGCTGCTCAAAGGGCATTCGCTCCTTGATCCAAGAGTACAGCATCAAAGACGATGGCAAAGCATTCGTCCAGCCCCACGACAAGGAAGCCTACAGCACTGCGAACTCAGAGTCACAAGCTATCAAGACGCTCTCTGGCAAGCATCTCGCTGAACTCAGCATCCTCAGTCCGGGCGAGTACCCGCCCTCTGGATGTGCTGTCTACCCCGTCTCTTCCACCGCCGCCGTCTTCATCCAGATCGGCGGCAACGTGCAGCCTGACAAGGAGGTGCAGAGGCTGAAGCCGAAGCTGGAGGCGACTGCGAAGTCGGTGTCGGAGCAAGAGCGAGTCATCAAGAGTTTGAGCGAGAAGGTTGGGGAGGATGTGAGGAGGATTGAGGAGAGGAAGCTGAGGGATTTGCTGAATGAGCAGGAGGTGTTCCAGACGAGTCTGGAGAAATTTGAGGAGATGAAATTGTGAGAGGTCGTACGGAGGGGATGAAAGAACTGCTGGACCGTGTGTTAGAGGCGCTGGGCAGAGTTGAAAGGCTGGAGGACGACGCCACGTCGAAATTAGGCGAGGCTAGCTATCGAATGCCGTAGGGCTGCTGTGCCTGCATACGTTACCCAAAATGTACATTTAGACAGGGAACCCTTGTGGTTGGGTTTTTTGACAGCTGCTGGAAACCGCAAGAATGGTCTCTCTCGCCCAGGTTGGCCAGATTCAGATATTGCATGTTTCCCGTATCGCTTCGCACGACTGAAGTGCAGATTTGTGTGCAGAAAACCCAATGTCGCACGCGAGAGCAAGCTGCGTTTTAGACATTAATGCCCGTCGACATCGGGAAATAGCGAAGGCACGGGTGCCTGTTTGCGCCGAAAGGCTTCCTCGTGGTGGCTTGGTATATTGTTCTGCAGGTACCAGCCACAAGTGTATCAATAGCTATGCACGAGCGCGGTATCATATGCAAGCTCATTGCTGTCCAGGATAACAGACCTGCTGGGTCGAGCTAGGCGCCTGCTGTACTACTGTATAGCTCGCTCTCTGGCCTCATACCCAACATTGATCCAGCCATCGGGCTCTCCTCACCGCCATATCGTCGCCGATGGTTCGAATACGTATAGCTGCATGCATACGTCCGCGTGAACAATCGTTCGCGCCAGCATCCGGACCAGTTCTAGCACGGTGAAAGCGCTGTCCGGAACGTAATCCATGCTCGCCTGGGGGTGCTGTTGCAACGTCTCGGCCGCGGAGGCGATTGCTGCCCCATTTCGGTGTGGTGCCTGGTATTCTGGAAGCAGCATGTGCTTGGGCACGATTCCCCTAAAATCATTATGTGGTGTCACGTGTTACGGCAGGCTCTCACGTGTAACGCATGCCCTAGAGAAAATGATCATGCACTCCTTTCTACCACAGCCTGGCAGGGTTGGGCCTGTTGAGACACGTGCCGGACGAAAGGGAGGGGTGCCGTTCTTCGCCGTGTCATACGCCTCAAAGGGCGCCGACATTGCCGAAGCCTCCAAGCAATTGTATGACGTTTTCCCAATGGTTATTTCGTTCTGCCGCAACTTTGGTTCTAGTGCCTGGACCTGAGATGACCTGGGTGGAAGAAGACAGATCGAACCACTATCGTCGGTAGACGTGAGCCTGCCTTTCCTGTCCCGTCGACATTGTCGTCAGCTGATCGCATGCCACTCTGTGGCGCCCTCGATATTGTACGGCATTCCACCAACACGTGGTCGGAGCAGGTGCAGCTACGCGGCGGTGTTTGATAGGCGGTCGCATCGAGTCTCCTGAATCCTATAATTTTCAACGGAACACATCCTTGTAGGCCCGAGGGTGCGTACGAAGAATGCGTAAATAGCTGGGTTGTCGATTCGTAGTATAGTGCTGTGCGATCCAAGACAGCACTGACGCATCCATACTTGTGGAACTTCAGGCTTGAGTTTTTCAATCCCCTTAGTACTTAGTGTCTCGCGGTTCTCCATAACGAAGACGAACCGGCATCGCTGCAGAGAACTTGTTGTTGATAAAGTTGAAGTAGCCGCCAACGATCAGCAAGAGCTTCGTATGAGAGGAGCCAGATAAGCCTTAGTAACATGTAGGATGCGGTCACGTACGTCCAGACTCATGTATATGGAAGTATATACTGCTTCGTTGCCCGCTGTTCAACGGGGCCAAGTTGGGTTGATGTTGACCGAAGCCATCCACAGTCGTATCCAGACATAGCACACGCTGGTGACTTTACCGAGCGGTCAGGATACCGAGCGGGCAGGCTGCTTCGCGACGGAGTCAAGGCCATTGTATCTCACATCATCGACTCTCTCTCTTATAGTGGCTCACTTGGAGGCCAGTAAGGCAGGGAGGCCCATTGCTCCTCAAGATTGAGTAGATCCGTATTCGTATGTTCGTCTTCCATCCGGATGCATGGCGCGCTCGGGTCTGCCGATGCCAAGCTATTTCCTCTACTCGATCCAGGAGGCCTTAATGTGAAGAGTCGCACCAAAACCCTACGGGATGCTCCTCGAATGGGCAGGTGTATTCGGATCTAGCGGACGACTGGCCTGTCTGCAGTTGATGCTGTGACGTTCGCTAACATGTTGTGCAATGGAGAAGAGCGCAATCAAAGCAGCTTAGCGAATACGCAACGCAAATTGCCTGCAATCCAGGACCAGGGTGATTGAACCTCATGTCTCAATGGTGTGGCGCAGATACGTGAGAATGATCAAGCCCAACGACGGCGTTCGACGATCCTTTGGTCTCATCGTCTGGGGGCTGCCCAACGCACAGAACGTCAGTCCCAGGCTCGCCAGGGTCGAAAGGCATTCCCCGTATCCCGATATAAGCATAGCTGCACACGGGGAGCCGCGCGAACACCTCTCGGCTCTAGGTCCGAGCTGGGTGGGATGTGGCCGATCAGGTTGCACCTTACCGACTATCTTTGTACCAACTTGAGGCTGTCTTTGGCGACCGCAATGGATGTGGCTTCGTTGCTTCAAAGGATCGAAATGCTGACACGATTGCAGCCTGACTTTGCTAGTGCGCTGAGGGCATTTAGTCGGAATAATAGGATAGCGAGTGCTTTGAGACCAGCGATTATGCAGATCGCATGCTGGCGGCTGATCACACTCCGAGCCCTTCCTCGGTGGGAGGCATTCGCCTGCGACCAGACGTATCGACCGCACGTCCGGGGGCCAGGGCTCCCTAAACGCTGGAGTGGCGCTCTTGCTGGCCTGATCATGAGCTGACGGTATCCTTGTCCCTGAGCGCTGTGCTGGAAGGTGGACAATGTGGAACGATAGGTTCAAAACGTCTTGAGCTTCCAAGCGCTATGCAGAATAGCATTGAAACAGCAGCATGCAAGCGCTTCAATGCGTAGAACCGAATCGAGTGGCGTCTTCGAGGGGTTCAAATGGGACCACAGGTAGAGGATAAGGTAGGCGTAGCGCTCGATGTGACATTGTAATGTTCGTGCAGCCATGCCAGTGAGTCCCAAAGCAGTTCAGCAAAGCTCAAATAGCATCGTGGAAGTTTCCGTGAGTGATCAGTTGGGGTGACCGTTCCAGCAGGGTCGCGTTCTCAGACTCTGTATAAAGTCGACCGGGTTCTCGCGAGTCTCCAGAGCCAGACACCATATAGCACATCGTCCAAACCCGATACCAACACTCAGCCTCCCACATCAGGCAGGCCACCTTACCACAACACACTTACCAAGATCCCCACCAACCCTTGAACCACAGCAGCCATGACGACTGGTACATCACGCCCCGATGGCACTCGAGCCTCCAATGGTAGTAACAATGTTAACACGTAAGTCATCGGCAGCTCAATTCCCTTGACCAGAACTGACTCACTCTGCCACAGACGACCAGCCGTTGAGAACGGCAATTCAGCAAGTGCGAACGGCTGGTCAATGAATGCCGGCGGCAACGGGAAGCAAGAGCCGAACCTGAGTACGTTGAGAGTGACCAGCATAATTGTGAGTCAAGGCTGACGACACACAGATGGAATGGGTGTAATGGCTCGCTGGATGGCCACCAACGACGGTCTCCAGAAGCAAATTGTAGGAGAAAAGCCCGTCAAAGACAAAGATATCCGGAAGAAGGTCGAGGGCTAGCAGAATCATAGCAAGGATAAGGCGTCGGCTGTGGTGAGACGGCGTGGTGGAGCGCGCAAACGCAAGACTATTACATTCGATTCTCCTGCCAGCATTGATTAGCATATTGGGCATGGTTTGGTGTTACCGGTGGGATAGAAGAAGAAGGAAAGCACACGCCATAGACATAGCATAAGGAGGGGTTGGGAGTTCATTGGAGTGATTGTTAGTGTAATGATTAGTTCTCGTAACGAAGTATGGGTTATGATCGACGCTTTCAACCATGGCTGTCCATCTTCGCCGGAGTGATTGATCACGACAAACGCTGCTTCGCTCGTCGACCTGTGCAGACCGCATCTACCATTGCTCCTTAGAGTTAGAAAGAGCCGTCATAGACAACGCGCCATCCGACTAAATGGCTATGCTGGAATGAGGGAGTTGTGAATAGCCAAGTCCGAACGCATGTCGCTCGTGGTATCCTCGTTTTCGTGACACGACTTCGTGTCTGTATGACAGATGTTTCCCGGCTGCACTACCTCAGACCTGTCCAACTTGATTGCCGCTAGTGGAAGCGAGTGTCGTCTCAGCATCGCTCACTTTCCGAGATGCTGCATCCGTAGATGCCAGCTTAGCAGCTGTCATTGATGTGCGTTGTTTGTTGTGTTCTGTACCTCACTCATCTCCGCTTTTCGCACAGCTTCGAAGTAAGGATGGCTCATCGCCTCACGAGCTGTCAGCCGTTCCTGAGCACTGTTAGCAAGATTCCAACGACGGTCCTCAGGCTAGATGCATACCTGATGATCGTATCGCAGCAGCTTGTCCAGGAAGTCCAGTGCATCGTTGCTGACGAATCTCTGGTTCTCCGCGTTGACAAACGCATGCCAGCTCTTCTTCGGAAATCGTCCCAGTATATCGTCGTACTGCGCGTCAAGCTCAATGTCGTACTTGTCCAGGTAGTCGAAGAGATCCTCAGTGCCGAGCACCTTTGCGATCTTCACGAGTTGATCGCTGTTGCTGTTACCGTGAAAGAATGGCTCCTTCCGGAAGATCATGCTTGCGAACATTGCGCCCAAACTCCACATGTCCAGACTGTAGTCATACTCCTGGAAGTCCACCAGCAACTCCGGACCTGCAAACACAAGGGCTAAGGGGTTAGCGAATGTCTCAGACGAAGTAGGGGTTTGCCCATCGGTCTTGTACCTTTGAAATACCGACTCGCGACTCTGACGTTATACTCCGTCCCGTTGTGGTAGAACTCCGCCAGGCCCCAGTCAATCAACCGCAGCTTCTTCGAATCGTGATCGATCATAACGTTGTGCGGCTTGACATCACGATGCATGATGCCCTTTGAGTGGCAGAAGTCGAGCGCCTTCAGCAGTTCGTAGATGTAGTATCGCACATCATAATCCTGAAACTTCGGGTAGAGTGTTCGAAAGTCGGTGTTATTGATGTGCTCGAAGATCAGACTCGGAGTCTTGCTCTGACTATCCCTCACGACGTCCAGCAAAGCGACGATGTTCGGCCCACCGCTGAGGTTCTGCAGAATCTTGATCTCGCGCTTTATCTTCTTCTTCTTGACGGGCTTGAGGACTTTGATGACACACTTCTGGTAGTTAACCACGTTGATGCCTTCGAACACTTCGCTGTATTTCCCGCGGCCTGTCACGAACAACGTCAGATGCGTTTGGTCGACCTCCAAAAGGGATGTATCTCACCGATCTTGCGCACAACCTCGTAGTTCTCCAACACGCCCCAGCTGATGTTCACGCTGTCGTAGTCCCAGTATGCGCGCGGCATCTGCTGGTTTACGTCCGCATATACGCGCGCCATGTTCGCCGCCGAGTGGGCGCTGTCGGCGCCGGTCTTGGTGGTAGTACTGTTGCTACCTCATGGAAACGACGTATGTTCTTGAAGGAATGACTGGGTCGGGTAGGCGCGGTGGTTGTGTGGCCACGGAAGGGATGTGAGAAAGGTGTCACTTGATGAGATTCCTGTCGTGTAATGTGTGACAGGATATGGGATCGTGGGTGTAGAAGATGTAGTGGGGATGTGGGATGTGGGATGTGAAGAGGTGATGTTGGCGTTGGCGGCAACTACCCGACGCTAACGATCAGGATAATATCCGCTCGTTGAAAGACATGTCTCCCTTTCCGTTACGAATCAACAAGATGGACATGCCATTACTACAACGGCTCGCGCTCCCAGGGGTCACACTTCTCGTATGCTTCCTGGCCTACTCCTCCCAATGGCTATTCTACAACATCCAGCCAGGACCGCTACGGAAAGGGGACGCGTATCTCTTCAACGCCTTCGTGGCATCGCTCCTGATATGCTACTGGAGAAGCTGCACTACGGACCCTGGACGCATACCCAAGGACTGGCTCGAAAGGCTGCTCGGTGACGGCAAAGACGATGCTTCAGCTGCTCAGCGACAGCGTTGGTGCAGGAAGTGTGAGGCTTACAAACCGCCGCGAGCACATCATTGCAAGGCCTGCAAACGGTAGGCGTGTTGCCCATTTGACTGGGGACGTGGACTGAGTGAGTACAGCTGCATTGTCAAGATGGATCATCACTGTGTCTGGACAGGTAGAGTATTCCATTTCAAGATGCGGTGCACGGTAGGTAATGCTTTTCTTAGCCAACTGTGTATCTCACATCACATTCCCGCATTTCGTTCGCTTCATCGTCTACGCAGTCACCTCGATGGTCTATCTGGAGGCTTTCCTGTTCAGGCGTTGTGCTGTTCTGTGGCAGAACCGGGATCTACCAAGCGTACGTCTCACTGATATTCTACTTTTCGATCTCTTGCTCATTTCTGCTAGTATCTGGGGCCAACTGTCTCACAGCTCACCCATTTCTTTATCCTCGTCGTGACGAATTCACTCGTCCTTTTTGCTCTTATTCTACTTCTAGGCCGCACCATCTGGTCGATGTCTCTGAACATGACCACCATCGAGACCTGGGAAATTGAACGACACGAAACGCTACTCCGCCGTTCGCGAACGCTCGGCGGCTGGCTCGATGGCCCAGATGGCAAGAAGGTCCCCATCGAGCGGCAGGAATTTCCCTGGGATATTGGTATTTGGCAGAACCTGTGCGCCATGATGGGCAGCCACAACCCACTAGTTTGGTTCTGGCCGTTTGCGAGGAGTTTGAGTGTGGAAAGTGGGTTGCAGTTCGAGCACAACGAGATTGAGGGTATGTTTCACGCCAATTAGTTGCACCTCGCATGACTGACCTAAGTGATAGACCCAAGCAAACCATGGCCACCGCCAGATCCAGATCGACTGTTCAGAGTACCCAGACGACCAATATCGGGCGACCCGTTCACTCATTCCATGGATCCTAGTCATTTCCGCCAGCGACAAGAAGCGGACTTCGCCCGCTATGCAGACTTGGACGGAGAGTATGTGGTGCGGCGGAAGCCGTTTCATGAACGTCTTGAAAATATGCACAGGCATGGCCAAGCCGGACAGAACCGGAATGACACAGCAATTGCTACAGACAGTGAAGTATCTGACGATGAGGAGGACGAGTTCACCGCGAGAAGGCAGATCACGGACGACGCCGGTGAAGAAGGTTGGCGGAATAAGGAAGGAGAAAGACTCTCGGACTTTGGCGTCGATGAAGTTGCCGACTTCTACGATGAGGACGACCTACCACTGGCGGAAATCATCCGAAGGCGTAAAGGCGAGCATAATTGAACCATTGCATTGGTGCTACAGTGCGGCCGCTTCTCAGCCCTACGAAGAAACCGTACACTTGGCGGACTCGGCTGGCGCCGGGCGATATCGGGATGCAATGGCTTTCAGACTACTCTGCTATCGTTCATCACAGTCAGCTCATCGGGTGTTCTACGACGCTACCTCCGCGATTACACCCTGCTACCGAAGACGACCAGGGTAGACAACCCCGGAACAGCTCATCGCCTTATAAGCCTGGTCGACTCACACGAAGGCGGCCGCGGCCAGATACATATAGCTTGTGCGATGCAGTGATCTCGAGCATCACCTTTACTCACATCCACCACAGATTTAGCAAGTCTCAACACAGCAGACTGATCACCCACACCGTCCACCAAACCCGCCGTTGTCGTTGTTCCAGGCGCATGGTACGAGAAGTGGCACTACCGCCTCCTCCACAATGGCCTCGAGAAAGCTGGCTACGAGGTCACCACCGTATCTCTTCCGTCTACCGGCGGCGACAAGCCGACAGCAGGCATTGAGCCTGACATCGAGACCGTCGCATCAGCCATCAAAGCATACATCTCACAAGACAAAAACGTGGTCGTCGCGATGCACTCTTTCGGCGGCTTAGTCGGTAGCTGCGCCGTCAAAGGCCTCCTTTCCAAAGACCAATCCAACGGCAAAGGCGTAGTCAGCCTCGTCTACCTCGCCGCCGGCATCCCAATGGAAGGCATGAGTTTCATGGACGCCACAGGCGGCAATCACGCGTCTTGGTGCCGTCTCGTGAACGTCGACGGGTCCGACTCCGCGCCAGTGCCGAACACATCTATCTGGTGCGCTCCCGACAAGGACGGCGTGGACCCCGGCCAGCTGTTCTTTGCGGACTGCGATGATGCGACTCGCGAGGAAGCGGTAAAGCGACTGAGCTACTGGAGCGAGGGAAACATGTGGAGCAAAGCGACTTTTGCGGCGTGGCAGGAGGTGGAGAGCAATTATTTGATGTGCACGGAGGACCAGGGACTGCCGTTTGCGCAGCAGCAGATGATGACGCAGATTCCGAGGGGGAAGTGGAAGTTGGTTGAGCAGATTGAGGCGGGTCATTCGCCGTTTTTGAGCAAGCCGGAGGAGACGGTCAAGTTTGTGAGGAGGTGCTGTGGTGAGGAGGTGTAGATGGGGAGGTATGTGTATATATGTAAGTAGCTAACACTCCACTCAGTACTCAGTACCAAGTCTTGTTCTCGTATCGGGACGCCGTTTCTCCGACCACGCTAACGAGCTCAACAAGCTGTGGTCGGGGCTGAAAGTGGAGTCGATTTGGCGGTCGCTCCCGCCGGCTCCCGCGCGAAACGCTCCTCCTTTCCAAAAATACCACACTCTCTCTGTATCTAATAACAGCAACCGCGTGCTTGACGTGTGCAGCGATTCCTCCGAGGCGTCCACGCTTCCGCGACTCGGCTTGTCATCACGTAGTAGTAGTAGTGGGGTTTGTTTGTTTCATACCACTCGTTATTGGACGGTATTGGACGACACACTACGAAACACCGTCTGGACTTCACATTGCGACCGCGTAGCCATCACGCACACCTTCCCTTCTTGGTCCTCGAGTCGACTCGCCGGCTCGGGATCGGACGCATTTTGGACATCGCGGGGTTTATTGAGTCGACACCACGGCGCCCGCTGATGCGCGGTACTCTAAGGACAAGATGGGACGACGGAAGATAGAGGTGTGTTTCCGCGGTATACTTCAGCCTTGTACATCGGCTAACGGTCGATGAATATAGATCAAGCCCATTCGGGATGATCGCAACAGGTATGCAAGTATCTTCACCTACTCTATAGCATCGTCACTGACTCTCACCGTAGATCCGTCACCTTCCTGAAACGCAAAGGCGGCCTGTTCAAGAAGGCGCATGAGTTGTCCGTCTTATGCTCCGTTGACGTCGCAGTCATAATATTCGGCCACAATAAGAAGCTCTATGAGTACTCATCGGGCGATATCAATGAGATGATAGGGCGTTTCCAGTACTACAACGGCAATGCGCATGAGCACAAAGGACCTCAGGACTTCGCAGATAAGGGAGGTGGTGATGACGATGAGGACGAGGAGGCTGGTCCAGACGAAGTGGACGAGAGAGGTACACCGGCGCCAGACCAGATGATGGCTATGCAACATCACCCTGGCTTCCAGCGTGTCAGAGGTGGTACACCGCAAGGATCGCCGCCGATGCATAATGGAGGTATGCCGCAGTTCCAGAGAGGACCGTCCCCGCTCCCACCAGGTATATCACGGCCTTCGTCGAGGCAGGCAGATCATCAGGCGCATATACGACGGACCAGCTCGAATCTTGCTCCACCTCAGCACCAGCAGCAACATCCGGGCGGACCCATGCCGCCGCAGCCGAACTATGCCTACACTCCCAATCCGCCGTTCTACAACCCTCAAGCAGCGCAACCGATGCAACGACCGCCTGGTCCGCCACTACCTGGTCCACCACAGCAACATGCATCATACCCGCCTCCATACCCACCGCCGCCGCAACACCAACAAATGCAGCAGGTTATGATGCAAGATGACAGAAGGTCTTCCATGCCGCCTGGGTATCCCCTGCAGCAGCAAGCGCCACCTCAAGCGAATATGCAGCGGAACCCATCGCAAGACCACTTGCAGCCACCCCACCACCCGCAGCCTCATCCGTCACCGAGAATGCAACAGCGTGGCCGACCAACTCCTTCGCCGCGCCCTCAACAGCAGCAACAATTTGCAAGTCCACCAATACCTCAGCCCAAGCCTCTACCTGCACACCAAAAGTCGCATAGCATATTCACACCTATCGATGACAGTCGATCAATGCTTGCCGCCGCCTGGGGTTCCGTGGAACCGCCTCGGTCAGACGGAGGGATCAAGATTGAAACAGGTGGACCACGGTCACACTCGATTGACACTGCTGCATTGCAACGAGAGAAAGAGGCAGCGATGCTGAGGCCGAACGGAGTATCACCTCGACCACAGCCCGGGCGCGCACCGCAAAAGTCACCACAACCGATACAACGGACAGAAAGTGTACCCGCGGTTCCACAAATAAGGGCACCCAAGCGATCGAACACGAACCAGTCAGATGCGAAGCGTCCGAGGCTGGCATTACAGATACCTAGCGAACAATCTGGCGACGAAGGAGGCACAGCCGAGGAAGATACGAGCACTTCACACCCCGGTACCACGGTCACCGGCCAACAACAACATATCCCCGCCCACGGCGTCGTGCTCCCACCACCTTCACCATCCGCAGGCGCCTTATTATCCGCTGGCGCACAAGGCCCTCCCAATCCCTTCGCCCGCCCCGCACCGCCCATGAGCACGAACCCGCACGCCATCAACCGCGACGCACCCATGAACAACCAGAATAACATCGAAACGCCTATCTCCGCTTTACCGAGCAGATTCATGAGCGATAATTTACTACCGAGTCCGAGTACGTTCTACCCCGAGTGGGGTTTTGGCAGGTCAGCGGACGCGAACATGTTGCCGAGTCCGCTGAACTTCCAGACGCCTGTTGTGGGGAATGGGCAGGGGTGGATACGGAATGAGGAGGAGAGGAAGAGGGCGAGTGAGGAGGATGCTGGGGGGGAGGGGAAGAGGCAGAGGCTTTAGGATGGCTAGCTTCGGTCTTCTAACAGGAGGGGTCGGCTGTTAAGAGCTCAGATTTGCATGGACATTTGATGAGTCCTGGAGATGCGTGAGGGGAAGGGGAGAATGAGCGTTGCATCAAGGTGGTCAGAACTTCGAAAACTTGAACGTGAGAATTGTGGGATTATTAGATTACCAGAGTGGGGGAGATGTGTGCTATTATTTATGACTTGCTGCTATTGCGACCCAATCTTGTCTCTTGTCTCTTGTCTCATTTCGTTACCGCGGTTGTTGATCACGTAGATGCTTTGACTTTCACTCGAGATCGCGCTCCTGCCCTATTCGGACGCGTCTAAGCCCTGCAAATATCTGGCTTATTAGACACCACACCTCTCTACGCCTTTCACTACGAAACGTCTCGCACATCTCCGTTCGATAGAATGAAGATGTCCACCCACCCACCCTCCCGCCTCGCAGCCCTACCCGGCTACGACACCGCCCCCGACATCTACGAAACCCCCGACGCCCCCTCCTCTCCTACCAACAACACTACTGTTTCCACCCGCTCACCCTCCCCGTCTCACTCCGACGAGGGCTCAGAGACCACCCACTCCTCCGACCGCGACAGCGGTGACGAAGAAGGCAGTGCGGGAGCTGTACTGAGGCGACGTTTCAACGTCGGCCATGCGCGGCGGAGGTTCGAGGGCGAAGGCAGGGGGTTGAGGGTGGGCAGGCATGTGGATCTGGGGGATACG